>JACCDW010010132.1_pt1 | contig 22734 bp, 22 predicted proteins | sample 7449781 | NCBI WGS metagenome assembly JACCDW01 (sample SAMN15323449, study PRJNA562643) | freshwater metagenome | isolation source: river surface water | place: USA:Blue River Watershed | collected 2017-08-18
CGGCAACACAGCCACTACCTGCACAGCCTGTATCGGCACAACGATCTGGCCGAGGGGCGTTATCTCGTCGAGGGACGGCCCGTGGTGTTGCGGGATGTGCGTCTGCCGGTGTTCTGCCTGGGCACACAGCGTGACACCGTCTCGCCCTGGCGATCGGTGTACAAGCTGCAGCTGTTCACGTCCACCGAGCTCACGTTTTGTCGCACCAGCGGGGGACACAATGTGGGCGTGGTGAACCCACCCGGGGGCAGCACCCCGCGGCATTACCAGTTGTCTCGCCGCAAGCAAGGGGCCAAATACCGGGACCCGGACAGCTGGGCGCAGGAAGTTGCCATCCATCCAGGGTCGTGGTGGCCCGCCTGGGCGCAATGGCTGGAGCGGCAGGCTGGACCGCTGCGCCAGGCCAGCCAGCGGGGAAAAGTCGTCGTTGGCCCTGCATCCCAAGGTCGTGCGCCTGGACGCTATGTCCTGGAAAGCTGAGGCCGCCGGCGGGCTGCCGAGCATGTCGTGGGTGTCATCAGGCTGAGGCGGGACTGCCAGTGCCGGTTCATCAGCCCGTCGGCAATATGTCACGCAACTGTCACACAAGCCCACTAAAGTCCCCCTCAGTCTGTTCAACCAACTGGATTCACACATGACCACGATGCCTCGTTCTCTGCTCTCGTTGGCCTGCGCTCTGGGCCTGTCTGTTGCGGCCTATGCCCAAGACATCACCGGTGCTGGTGCCAGCTTTCCGGCCCCCCTCTACAGCAAGTGGGCATCGGAATACAACAAAGCCACCAACCAGAAGGTCAATTACCAGTCCGTGGGATCGGGCGCCGGTATCAAGCAGATCGATGCCAAAACCGTCGACTTTGGCGCATCGGACATGCCGCTCAAGGACGAAGATCTGGCACAGAAAAACCAGCTGCAATTCCCCACCGTGATTGGTGGCGTGGTGCCGGTCGTCAACATTGCGGGGATTGCGCCCGGGCAGCTCAAGCTGACCGGCGAGCTGATCGCCGACATCTTCCTGGCCAAGATCACCAAATGGAATGACCCCGCCATCAAGGCGTTGAACCCCAGCCTGAACCTGCCGGATGCCGCCATTGCCCCGGTGCGTCGCTCGGACGGCTCGGGCACCACGTTTTTGTTCACCAACTACCTGAGCAAGGTCAGCGCTGACTGGAAAGCCAAAGTGGGTGACGGCACGGCGGTGAACTGGCCCACCGGCGCGGGCGGCAAGGGCAACGAGGGGGTGGCGGCTTTCGTGGGCCGTCTGCCCAACTCCATTGGCTATGTGGAGTACGCCTACGTCAAGCAAAACAAGATGGTGTTTGCGCAGATGAAAAACGCCTCCGGCGCATTCGTGTCACCCGACGACTCTGCCTTTAAGGCGGCCGCCGCTGGGGCGGATTGGAGCAAATCGTTCTACCAGATCCTGACCAACCAGAATGGCAAGGATGCATGGCCCATCACCGGTGCCACCTTCATCCTCATGCACAAGGTACAAGACAAGCCGGCCAACGCCAGCGCAGCCCTGAAGTTTTTCGATTGGGCCTACAAGAACGGCGACAAAACGGCGGACGACCTGGACTATGTGCCGATGCCTGCCAGCGTCAAGGACACCATCCGCAAGTCCTGGGCCCATATCAAGGATGGTGCCGGCAAGCCGATCGCCTTCTAAGCCACTTGGCTGCGCGGTGATTCTGCTAAATTGACGGAATCGTCCTATGTCGACCCTGATCACAGACCCGGCTCGCTCCTCCCTGAACCGCGAGCCGACTGCCCACCCCATGACAACCCCACCTGAAACACCCCCTCGGTTACTCACCGATCTGATGGACAAGTTGTTCGCCTGGGCCGCACTGGGCGCAGCCGTGCTCACCCTGGCTGCGCTCGTGGGCATTCTGTTGTCACTGATCGCCGGTGCCTGGCCTGCCATCCACGAATACGGGCTGGGCTTTCTGACCCGCTCGGTGTGGGACCCGGTCAAAAATGACTACGGCGGTCTGGTGATGATCTATGGCACGTTGGCGACCTCGATCATCGCGCTGCTGATTGCTGTCCCCGTCAGTTTTGGCATTGCCCTCTTCCTGACCGAACTGTCGCCCGCCTGGCTCAAGCGTCCTTTGGGCACGGCCATTGAGTTGCTGGCAGCCATTCCGTCCATCGTGTATGGCATGTGGGGGCTGCTGGTGTTTGGCCCCATTCTGTCCACCTACGTGCAAATCCCGCTTCAGCAGTGGTTGGGCCATGTGCCAGTGCTGGGTGCCCTGGTGTCGGGGCCGCCGGTGGGCATTGGTATTTTGTCGGCCGGCATCATCCTGGCCATCATGATCATCCCCTTCATTGCATCGGTGATGCGTGATGTGTTTGAGGTCACGCCGCCCATGCTCAAGGAATCCGCCTACGGGCTGGGCGCCACCACCTGGGAAGTGATGTCTCAAGTCGTGTTGCCCTACACCAAGGCTGGTGTGATGGGAGGCATCATGCTGGGATTGGGCCGCGCCCTGGGCGAGACCATGGCGGTGACGTTTGTCATCGGCAACATGAACCAGCTCAACTCGCTCAGCGTGTTCGAGGCGGCCAACAGCATCACCTCTGCGCTGGCCAATGAGTTCGCAGAAGCCTCGGATGGTCTGCACCAGGCCTCCCTCATCTACCTGGGCCTGATCCTCTTTTTCATCACCTTCGTCGTGTTGGCGCTCTCCAAGTGGTTGCTGGCACGCATGCAACGTCAGGAAGGAACGAAGTCATGAGCGATCCTCGCCTGGACAAATTCAAATCCCGTCAACGGGTCAACCAGATCGCCATCGCTTTGTCGATGGTGGCCATGGCGTTTGGTCTCATCTGGTTGATCTGGATTCTGTGGGAAACGCTCTGGCGTGGCGTTGGCGGACTGCAGTGGTCGGTGTTGACCCAGATGACGCCCGCACCCAATGAAGAAGGCGGCTTGGCCAACGCCATTTATGGCTCTTTCCTGATGGTGATGTTGGCCACCTTCGTGGGAACACCCATCGGCATTCTCGCGGGCATTTACTTGTGTGAGTACAGCCCGCGTAGCATGTTGTCGGCCATCACCCGTTTTGTGAACGACATCCTGTTGTCGGCCCCCTCCATCGTGATTGGACTGTTTGTCTACACCTTGATCGTGGCGCGTTACAAGTCCTTTTCCGGCTGGGCCGGCGTGGTGGCGCTGGCGCTGATCGTGGTGCCCGTGGTGATTCGCACCACCGAGAACATGCTGCAACTGGTGCCGGCTGGCTTGCGTGAAGCGGCGTATGCCCTGGGCACCCCCAAGTGGAAGGTCATCACCAGCATCACCTTGCGCGCGGCGCGTGCAGGGGTGGTCACGGGGGTGTTGTTGGCGGTGGCGCGCATTTCGGGCGAAACAGCGCCCTTGCTGTTCACGGCGCTCAGCAACCAGTTCTGGGCGTGCAGCCTATCCGGTCCGATGGCCAGTTTGCCGGTGACCATCTTCAAATTTGCCATGAGCCCCTACGAGAACTGGCAGCAACTGGCCTGGGCCGGGGTGTTTCTGATCACCCTGGCCGTGCTGGGACTGAATATCCTGGCCCGTGTGCTCACCCGTCAAAAATCCTGATTGAAAGCATTCAACATGGACACCGCTATCCAAACGCAAGCCAAGATCAAGGTTCAGGACTTGAACTTTTATTACGGCAAATTTCACGCGCTCAAAAACATCAACCTGAACATCCCGGAAAAGCAAGTCACGGCATTCATCGGGCCCTCTGGCTGTGGCAAGTCCACCTTGCTGCGCGTGTTCAACCGCATGTTTGAGCTCTACCCCGAGCAGCGCGCCGAGGGTTTGGTGGAATTCGAAGGGGAAAATTTGCTGCAGTCCAAGCGCGATGTGGCTTTGATTCGCGCCAAGATCGGCATGGTGTTCCAAAAGCCCACGCCGTTCCCCATGTCCATTTACGACAACATTGCCTTTGGCGTGAAGCTGTTTGAAAACCTCAGCAAAAGCGACATGGAAGACCGCGTGGAATGGGCGCTTCGCAAGGCCGCTTTGTGGACCGAGGTGAAGGACAAGCTGCAGCAAAGCGGTTCGGGTCTCTCAGGCGGTCAGCAGCAGCGTCTGTGCATTGCCAGAGGCGTGGCCATCAAGCCCGAGGTGCTGTTGCTCGATGAGCCCTGCTCGGCGCTGGACCCGATTTCAACGGCCAAGATTGAAGAGCTCATCACCGAACTGAAGCAAGACTACACCGTGGTGATCGTCACCCACAACATGCAGCAGGCCGCCCGCTGCAGCGACTACACCGCCTACATGTACCTGGGCGACCTGGTGGAGTTCGGTCCCACTGAGCAGTTGTTCTTCAAGCCGCAACGCAAGGAAACTGAAGACTACATCACCGGCCGTTTTGGCTGAAGACTATTTGCGCGCCCACGGTTACCAAGGAAGCACCATGCCCGATAAACATCTCTCGACCCAGTTCGATTCGCAACTCAACAACGTCTCCATGCGGGTGATGGAGTTGGGCGGTCTGGTGGAGGCCCAGATCCGCCAGGCGGTCTACGCCTTGTCGGAGTTCAGTGTGGAGGTGGCCGACCAGGTCATCGCGACCGAGGCGCGCGTGAACATGATGGAAGTCGAGATTGACCGGGAGCTGGCCTCCATCATCGGACGCCGTCAACCCACCGCGGTGGACTTGCGTCTGCTGCTGGCCATCTCCAAAACCACGGCCAATCTTGAGCGGGTGGGCGATGAAGCCGAACGCATTGCGCGCATGGTCAAGTCCATCATCGCCGATGGCATGCCTCGCGCCTTGCCCTCGTCAGACCTGCGCACCGCCATCGAGCTCGCCAGCGGCCTGCTGCGCAAGGCACTGGACGCGTTTGCTCGTCTGGATGCTGTGTCGGCCGTGGAGATTCTGCGCGAGGACGGTCAGGTGGATGCTGAGTTTGACGGCTTTGTGCGCAAACTCATCACCTACATGATGGAGGATCCGCGCACCATCTCCGCCAGCCTCGATCTGCTGTTCATCGCCAAGGCCATCGAGCGCATTGGCGACCACGCCAAGAACATTGCCGAGTTCATCATCTTCATCGTCAAGGGAGCCGATGTGCGTCACACCTCGGTGGATTACATCGAATCCAATGTGCTGTAACGTTTTCATTGCTCACGGCCCATGCCCATCAAGTCGACGCCCCGTGTTTTGATTGTGGAAGACGAGCCGGCGATCGCCGAGCTCATTTCCATCAACCTGCGCCACAACGGGTTGTCGCCCCTGTGGGTCGAGAACGGCGAGCTGGCGCAGAGAGAAATCGACACCGTGTTGCCCGACCTCATCCTGCTGGACTGGATGTTGCCGGGGGAGAGTGGTGTCACGCTGGCGCGCAAGTGGCGAAGCGACCCACGCACCAAGAGCGTGCCCATCATCATGCTCACCGCCAAGGTGGACGAGAACGACAAGGTCAAGGGCCTGGACGCCGGCGCAGACGACTACATCACCAAGCCGTTTTCGGTGTCCGAAATGCTGGCGCGCATTCGCGCCGTGTTGCGCCGCCGTGCTCCCGAGCAGGCGGTGCCCAATGTCAAGGTGGGTGAGTTGATGCTCGATGGTGCCACCTACCGGGTGAGCTACCAGGGTGAGCAACTCAAGATCGGTCCCACCGAATTCAAGCTGCTGAGTTATCTCATGCACCACGCCGAGCGAGTGCACACCCGTTCGCAGTTGCTGGACAAAGTGTGGGGTGACCACGTGTTCATCGAAGAGCGCACGGTGGACGTGCACATCAAGCGCTTGCGCGAATCGCTGGGCCAGGCGGGTGTGATGGTGGAGACGGTGCGCGGGACCGGCTATCGCCTCACCGCTCAGGTGGGGCGTACCACCTGAATCCAGTTGGCGCCTGCGCCAATGGCCACCCGTTGCACACGGGTCAAGGCGCCGCTCGCGGGATCTCTGCGAAACAGCGACAAGTGGTCGGCGTGCTCGCCACTGCTGATCAGGTAACGTCCGTCGGGGTCACAGGCAATGCCACGGGGCTGGCGCTCGGTCGACGTCTGGCCCACATACCTCAGGAGCCCATTGTGCGGGTCAATGGCCAGACAACTGATGTGGTCCCGTGTTCGCTCGGTGCTGTAGAGATGCCGGCCATCCGCGGTGATCAGCAAATCGGCGCACCAGATGAGGGTGGTCAAGTCCACGGGTGCGGTTTCCTGGTTGCCTGAAGGTACCCGGGGAATGCCGGGGCGCAAGGGGGTATCGGCAGGCAGACTGGACACGGTTTGGATCCGCGTGAGCGAGCCCGTGGCAGCGTCGCATGCGAACACGGCGATCAGCCCGCTCATCTCCCCCAACAGGTACAGAAACCGTCCATCGTGGGAGAACACCAGGTGCCGGGGACCAAAATTGGCCGGCAGTGGCTCGCGCTGAACCGCTGCGGCGTCCAGCATGCCGGTGGCAGCCTCAAACGGGTAGATCTGCAACTCGTCCGAGCCCAGGTGGGGCACATACACAAAGCGATTGTTGGGCGCGATGGCAATCGCATGTGGCTTGTTGCCGCCGGTGGGGAAAAAACACGATGGGGTGGGCGACGCCTGGCCATTGGCCTGCACAGCATGCACCGCCACCGTGTTGCCTGAGTAAGAGGCACAGACCAGCCAACGCTCGGTGTGATCGAGCGCAATGTAGACCATGTTGTCGGCCAGTGACACGGCGGGCTGTGGCGTCGGGATGCCGCTGTCGGGCTCGATGGCAAAGCTGCACAACCGATAGGGCTGTGAGCGCACAGCCGCATGCAGCCAGCGCCCATCGCGTGTGGCGGCCATGGGCATGACGAGCGGGCCTGCTGCCGCGCTGCCCAGTGCCGCTAGCTGACCCGTAGCGGTGAGTTCAAAACAGGCCACCTCACCCGCTGCCGAGGTGGAGACGTACACATGGGTCTTGGGCGTTGACATGGTGTGTCCTTCGTGTGCGGGGACTGGGTGTGAGGTGTCGGGGGGCTGGATGCCTGACGGCCGTTTCAAAGGCGGTCGCGTGCCTCAGCCCAGGGTGGCTGCCTTGGGCATGTCAAAGCCAGCCTGGTCCAGTGAGGCTTGCAGCGTCTGGCGTTGCTGCGCATTGAGTTCGACCAGGGGCGGGCGCACCACCTTCCAGTCCTCACGGCCTGACTTCCAGGCAATGGCGGCCTTCATGGCCGGTATCAGCGTGAATTGCGCAAAGGCCGCACGGGTGGCGTCCAGGCGTTGCTGTTGCTCATCGGCGTTGGCGTGTTGCCAGGTGTTGTACAGCTGCACGATGGGGCCAGGGTTGACGTTGCCCGTGGCGGTGATGCAGCCGGCGCCGCCCCCGCGCATGTTGGCCAACAGGAAGTTTTCGCTGCCCGCAAACACATCGAAGCCCTGCGGCTGAAACTCACGCAGCATGGCTGCCGTGTTGTCCCAGTTGCCCGAGCTGTCCTTCACGCCGGCAATGGTGCCGGGAAACGCCTTGAGCAATCGCTCGATCAGCCCGAGCGAAATCGGCACTTGCGACACCGGCGGAATGTGATAGAGGTAGACGCGCAGGCGACTGTCCGCCACTGCCTCCACCACCGAGGCAAAGTAACGGTAGATGCCTTCGTCGCTCACCCCTTTGTAATAGAAAGGCGGCAGCATCAGCACACCGCCGCAGCCCGCCTGCACCGCGTGACGGGTCATCTCGATGGCTTCGGGCAGGGCGCAACTGCCGGTGCCGGGCATCATGCGCGAAGCGGGGATGCCCGCTTGCAGCAAGGCGTCGAGCAGGCTGCGCTTTTCCTGGACCCCCAGCGAGTTGGCTTCCGAGTTGGTGCCAAACACGGCCAGTCCCACGTCCTGGTCGATCAGCCAGCGGCAGTGGCGCACCAATCGGTCAGCGTCCGGCGAGTAGTCCTCGTTGAACGGGGTCAAGACCGGGGAAAAGATGCCTTTGAGAGTGTTCATTGTGGTGTATGGTTGAGGTTGCACCCGCCCTGGGTGATGGGAAAATTATCTGCTGAAATACCCTTGTGTGCGCACACCCCCGTCGGGGGCGTGACAATGTTTCTTCCATTGACTGACCAGAGCCCTCATGACTGACCCCAAGAATCCCACCGGTACCGCCCACCACGCTGATGCCACCGGCATGCGCAAAGGTCTCACCAATTATGGGGACGCCGGTTTCTCGCTGTTCCTGCGCAAGGCCTTTATCAAGGGCGCCGGTTACACCGATGCCGCACTCGACCGCCCGGTGATTGGCGTGGTCGACACCGGCAGTGGGTACAACCCCTGCCACGGCAACATGCCCCAACTGGTGGAGGCGGTGAACCGGGGCGTGATGCTGGCCGGTGGTCTGCCGGTGAAGTTCCCCACCATTTCCATCGGCGAGAGCTTTGCCCAACCCACCAGCATGTACACGCGCAACCTCATGTCCATGGACACCGAGGAAATGATCCGCGCCCAGCCCATGGACGCGGTGGTGCTGATTGGGGGGTGTGACAAAACCGTGCCGGCCCAGTTGATGGGGGCGGCATCGGCGGGCATGCCCGCGATCCAGCTCATCACCGGCTCCATGCTCACCGGTTCGCACCGCGGTGAGACAGTGGGTGCGTGCACCGATTGCCGCCGCTTCTGGGGCAAGTTCCGCGCAGACGAAATTGACGAAGCCGAGATCACCGAGGTGAACAACCAGCTGGTGGCCAGCGTGGGCACTTGTTCGGTGATGGGCACGGCCAGCACCATGGCTTGTATTGCCGAGGCGCTGGGCATGACGGTGCCCGGCGGGGCCTCGCCGCCCGCCGTCACCGCAGACCGCATGCGCGTGGCCGAGCGCACCGGCGCGCAAGCCGTGGCGATGGCCAAACAACGTCTGGCTATCGACCAGATCCTCACCGCCAAAGCCTTCGAAAATGCGATGCGGGTGTTGCTGGCCATTGGCGGTTCCACCAATGGCATCGTGCACCTGACGGCGATTGCCGGTCGCATGGGTTTTGAGGTGGACCTCGACGCGCTGGACCGCATGGGTCGCGAAACCCCCGTGCTGGTCGACCTCAAACCGTCGGGGCAGCATTACATGGAGCACTTCCACGCTGCGGGCGGCATGACCACCCTGTTGCGGGAGCTCAAGCCCTTGTTGCATCTGGATGCGTTGACGGTCACGGGACGCACGCTGGGCGAAGAGATCGACAACGCGCCACCGTCGTTCCAGCAGGACGTGGTGCGTCCCCGATCCAACCCGATCTACCCGCAGGGTGGCATTGCCGTGTTGCACGGCAATCTGGCGCCAGGGGGCGCCATCATCAAACAGTCGGCCGCCAAGCCCGAGTTGATGGAGCACGAAGGCCGAGCGGTGGTGTTTGAGAACCTGGCTGACATGGCCACGCGCATCGACGCCGATGACCTCGATGTGAACGCAAACGATGTGCTGGTGCTCAAGAACATTGGCCCCAAGGGGGCGCCTGGCATGCCCGAGGCCGGCTACCTGCCGATTCCGCGTAAGCTCGCGCGTGCCGGGGTGAAGGACATGGTGCGCATTTCCGATGGCCGCATGAGCGGCACCGCGTTTGGCACCATCGTGCTTCATGTCATGCCCGAGTCGGCGATCGGCGGGCCGTTGGCCTATGTGCAGACCGGCGACCGTATTCGTCTGAGTGTGTCCAAGCGCGAGATTTCGCTGCTGGTCAGCGATGAAGAACTGGCCCGGCGTCAGCAAGCCCACCCGGTGGTGGTGCCCACGGCCGAGCGTGGTTACCGCAAGCTGTTCCTGCAGACCGTGACCCAGGCGGACAAGGGCGTGGACTTCGATTTCCTGGCGGCAGCCAAGACGGTGGGTCGCGTGCCCAAGGCTTGAGACGTGCCGACCATGGACTCGACGACGCTTGTGCTGACCGCTGTGCTGGGCTTGCTGCTGGGCGCAGCGCTGGCCTGGTGGTGGTCGCGTCGAGCACCGTCGTCAGCCCACAGCCCCGAGTGGATGATCCTCAAGGAACAGCTGGCCACCCAGACCGCCCAGCTGCAGGCGCGCGACGAGCAAGCCCTCGAGATGCGTCAACAACGTGAACAGCTGCATCGAGAGCTCGAGGGATTGCGTCAACGCGAAGTGGGCTTGACCCGTGAACTGGCCACCCTGTCCACCGAGCTCGACAACGAGCGGCGACACGCGCAGGAAAAAATCCAGCTGCTCACCCAGGCACGGGAAACCCTGAGCGAACAATTCCGTAACCTGGCCAATGACATCCTGGAAGACAAAAGCAAGCGATTCACCGAAACCAACGCGGTTCGTCTCGGTGAGCTGCTGGGGCCCCTGGGTCTGAAGATCGCCGAGTTCCAGAAAAAAGTGGAGCATGCCTACGACACCGAAGGCCGCGCACGCTCGGAACTGGCTGGGCAAGTGAAACAGTTGATGGAACTCAACCAGGTGCTGAGTGCCGACGCCAAGAACCTCACACAAGCGCTCAAGGGCTCCAACAAGGCACAAGGCAACTGGGGCGAATTGATTTTGGAGCGGGTGCTCGAAGGCTCAGGCTTGCGCAAAGGCCACGAGTACGTGGTGCAGGAAAGTCATACCCGGGAAGACGGCAGCCGGGCCATGCCCGACGTGGTGATCCGACTGCCCGACGAACGCTTTCTGGTGGTGGACGCCAAGGTGTCGCTGGTGGCCTACGAACAGGCGGCCACCCTGGAGGATGAGAAGCAGCGTGAGGCTGCCATCAAACGTCATGTGGAATCTTTGCGCAGCCACATTCGCGGTTTGTCCTCCAAAAATTACCAGCAGCTCTATGACATCCGGTCGCTCGACTTCGTGATGCTGTTCATCCCGGTGGAGCCGGCCTTCATGATGGCCATCGCGCATGACCCGGATCTGTACATGGAGGCGTGGAACCGTCAGGTGTTGCTGGTCAGCCCCTCCACCTTGCTGTTTGTGTTGCGCACGGTGGAGCACTTGTGGCGACAAGAGGCGCAATCGCGCAACGCCCAGGACATCGCCTCACGTGGTGCCGAGCTGTATGACAAGCTGGTGGGCTTTGTCGAAGACCTGGACCAACTCGGCGAGCGCCTGGGCCAGGCACAGAAGAGTTACGACCGCGCGCGTGGCAAGTTTTCCAGCGGGCGCGGCAATCTGGTGCGCCAGGCCGAGATGCTGCGCGAACTGGGCTTACGCCCCACCAAAACCTTGCCTGCTGCCTGGGCTGAGGCCGCACGCGATGAGGGTGCCGACCCGACTGACGCGGGCGCAACACTCCCGCGCTGAACACTCGGGCTCTGCGGTTACAGTCTTGCCAGGGGCCCTGCGGGCCACGACAGCCATGGCCCGTCGAGGCCGCCAACGGAAAGTCGCTTATGACACACATCGGAATGATCGGCATTGGCCTCATGGGCCACGGCATCGCCACCAACCTGCAAAAGCATGGCCACCCCCTCACCTTGTTGGAACACCCGGGCAATCAGCCGCTGGAGTCGTTGACAACCGGCGGTGCCACGACGGTGACCACGCCACGGGCGGTGGCTGAGTCCTCGGAGATCATCATCCTGTGTGTGACCGGCTCTCCGCAAGTCGAGGCGGTGCTCACGGGCGAAGACGGCGTGCTCAAAGGGCTCAAGCCCGGCTCCATCGTGATCGATTGCTCGACGGCGGTACCCACGTCCACCGTCAAACTGGCGCAGCACGTGGCGGCCGCGGGCGGCCGCTTTCTGGATGCCGCCATGACGCGCACGCCCAAGGAGGCCGCCGCGGGCAAGCTGAATCTGTTGGTGGGAGGCGAGCCCGACTTGCTGGCCATTTGCCATCCCATTCTGGCGTGTTTCGCCGAGAACATCGTGCACGCGGGGCCTGTGGGCGCGGGACATCAGATGAAACTGCTGCACAACTATGTGTCGCTCGGCTCGGTGGCCTTGTTGTCCGAGGCCGCTGCCTGCGCACGCCGTGCAGGGGTGAGTGGCGAGACCTTTGTCCAGGTGCTGTCGGTGGGCGGCGGCTGGGGTGCGGCGCTGGACCGTATCAAGCCCTTTGTCACCTCGGGTGACTCGTCCAACCTGCGTTTCAGTGTGTCTAACGCGCTCAAGGACCTGACCTACTACAACCAGATGGCCACCGACACGCAGGCGCATCACGGCATTGCGCAAGCTGTTGAGCAAACCCTCGCGTGGGCCTGCAAGGCTGGCGACCCCAATGCCTTCCTGCCCGAGCTGATCGGTTACCTGGCGGAGAAGCCATGAGCTACCAGATTGTCACCATCGAAGGCGATGGTATTGGCCCCGAGGTGTGTCAGTCCGCTGTGGCGGTGTTGCGCGAAGCCTGTGGATCTGACGTGCTCGACTTCATCCCGATGCCGGGCGGAGCCCTGCATTACCAGCGCACCGGTCAGGTGCTGCCGGAGGATACTTACCAGGCCTGTCGCAACACCCACGCCATGCTGCATGGCGCTGCCGGGTTGCCGGGCGTCACCTATCCCGATGGCACTGAGGTGGGCAATGATCTGCATTTGCAATTGCGCTTCAAGCTGGATTTGTTCGCCAACGTGCGTCCGATTCGGCTGTATCGCGGGGTGAAGTGCCCGCTGGTCGGATTTGAGCCGGGCCAGATCGACTACGTGGTGTTGCGCGAGAACACCGAAGGCCTGTATGCCAGTCGCGGTGCCGGGGTGAACCTGCGCGGCGAAGTCGTGACCGACACGCTGATGGTGACGCGACGCGGCGTGGAACGCATCGCACGCTTTGCCTTCGAACTCTCGCGTCGGCGCAATGGCGCACCGCGTGATGGCAAGCGCCGCGTGACGGTGTGCGACAAGGCCAACATTCTCAAGACCTATGCCTTCTTTCGCGCTGTCAGCACCGAGGTGGCGCAGCAGTATCCGGAGGTGGAGATCGACTACGCCTATGCCGACGCCATCACCGTGCACATGATCAAGAAGCCCGACTTCTATGACGTGATCGTGGCCGAGAACATGTTTGGCGACATCATTTCCGACCTGGGAGCGGGAACGGTCGGGGGGCTGGGCGTGGCGGCGTCTGCCGAACTCGGGCTGCAACACGGCCTGTTTCAGGGCGCGCATGGCTCCGCGCCTGATATCGCGGGTCTGGACATGGCCAGCCCGGTGGCCACCATCCTTTCGGGCGCACTCATGTTGCGCTGGCTGGGCGATGAGCACCACGACGCCAGCCTGCTGGGAGCGGCGCAGCGCATCGAAGACGCGGTGGAAGGGGTACTGGCCGATGGCGAGGCGGTGCCGCATGACCAGGGCGGGACGGCACGCTGCACCGAGTTCACTGCTGCGGTGTGCCGACGCCTGCAACGAGGGTGAGCGATCGCTGACGTCAAAATGTCTTCTTAATTAATTATCCAAGACTTTGTTAAGTGTTAACCCTGATCAATTTCGAGTCAACTCATCATACCATCACGCCAGTTTTTGAATTGACGGAATGACATGACAGCGATTGCTTTGTTTGGTGCCGGTGGGAAGATGGGCGTGCGCCTGTCCAAAAACCTCCAGGGGTCGTCGTACCAGGTGCGTCACGTGGAAGTGGGCGAAGTTGGCCGTCAGCGCCTGCGCGACGAGCTCGGTGTGGAGTGCCGCTCGGTGGACGATGCTCTTCACAACGTCGATGTGGTGATTCTGGCCGTGCCTGATACGCTGATTGGCAAGCTCGCCGCCGAGATTGCACCCAAGCTCGAGCCGGGCACCATGGTGATGACGCTGGACGCGGCGGCTCCTTTTGCCGGTCACTTGCCCCAGCGTCCCGATCTGGTGTACTTTGTGGCGCACCCCTGCCACCCCAGCATCTTCCATCCCCGCGTGCACCAGGAAGGCGACCCGGACTACTTTGGCGGCCTGAAAGCCCCGCAGTCCATCGTCAACGCCTTGATGCAAGGACCCGACGACGCGTATGCACTGGGTGAGAACATTGCCAAGACCATCTACCAGCCGGTGCTGCGCTCGTACCGGGTGACGGTGGAGCAAATGGCGCTGCTGGAGCCCGGTCTGTCCGAAACCGTCTGTGCCACCTTGCTCGATGTGATGCGCGAGGCCATGGACGAGGTGGTGTCACGTGGCGTGCCCGCCGAGGCTGCACGTGACTTTCTGCTGGGCCACATGACCATTTTGTCGGCCGTGATCTTCAAGCAGGTACCGGGGCAGTTTTCGGACGCTTGCAACAAGGCCATCACGTTTGGCAAGCCGCGCCTCATGCGCGACGACTGGAAGCAGATTTTCGATCGCCAGGAAATTGCCGACAGCATCGAGCGCATCACCTGAATTGCTTTCGGTGATACTTCCCCCCGTGACTGCATAACACTCAACAGGAGCTATAGATGAAATTGATCAAAACTCTGCCGGCGTTGGTGCTGGCCTCAGCCTGCATGATGAACGCCAGTGCGCAGACGGTCATCAAAGTGGGATACACCCCTGCCGCCAATTCGCACTATGGTGTGGGCACGCAGGTGCTGTGCGATGAAATCGAAAAGGGCACACAGGGTCGTTACAAGTGCCAGATTTTCCCCAACGGTGCCCTGGGTGGCGAGCGTGAAATGATCGAGGCTGTGCAGCTGGGTACGCTCGACATGGTCAACACCTCAACCGGCCCGGTGGGCAACTTCGTGCCCGAAGTGAAGATTGTGGACATCCCCTTCCTGTTTCGCGACTACGACCACGCGCGTCGCTTTCTGGATGCCGCCCCCGGCCAGGAACTGCTGACCAAGTTCCCTTCCAAAGGCCTGGTGGCGCTGGCCTGGACTGAAAACGGGTTCCGCCACATGACCAACAGCAAGCGTGCCATCGTCAAGCCCGAGGATGCCGCGGGCCTGAAGATGCGGACCATGGAAAACAAGGTCCACATGGACGGCTACAGGACATTTGGCATTCAGCCCACGCCCATGGCGTTCCCCGAGGTGTTCGGCGCGCTGCAGCAAGGCACTGTGGACGGTCAGGAAAATCCGATTCCCGTGATCCTGGCCTCCAAGTTCTCGCAAGTGCAAAAACACCTCTCGCTCACGGGTCACGTGTACTCGCCGGCGCTGTACCTGACCTCGCCGCGCGTCATGAACAAGCTCAGCGACGCTGACAAGAAAGCGTTTTACGAAGCCGCCAAGAAGGCCACTGTGGCGCAGCGCAAGAAAGTGAACGAAGACGAAGCCAATGGCATTGCCCAACTGGAAAAAGAGGGCATGTCGGTGGTGCGCAAGGTGGATGGCCAGGCCTTCCGTGATGCGCTGCGCCCTGCGTTTGCTGCTTATGCCAAAGAGTTTGGCGCTGACAATATCCGCAAGATCCAAGAGTTCAAATAATTTTTCGCAATGCTGGGGCGGCTGCGCATGAGCGCAGGCCGCCATTTCTGTTTTCAGGGCCCCCGTGGGGCGTGTGTTCATGAAACGACTCGAGCAGGCTTTCCACGCCATCAACCGCTGGATGCTGATTGGCATGTTGGCGGTGATGTCGGTCATCATTTTTTGCAACGTGGTGTTGCGCTATTCCACCAATGAGTCGATCGAGTGGGCCGAGGAAGTCTCCCGACATCTCATGATCTGGATGACCTTCATTGGTGCTGGCCCGGTGCTGCGGTATGGGGGGCACATTGCGGTGGAGAACCTGCAGGATGCTCTGCCCAAGGTCGTCGCCCAATGGCTGCGGGCGATCATTGCGCTGCTGGTGGGCGGGATGCTGGTGTTTCTGTTCTGGTTCGGCCTCGAGTACATGGACCGCACGCAGTACCAACTCACCCCTTCAACGCAAATCTCGTTTGCGTATGTCTATGCAGGCTTGCCCATCGGGGCGGCCATGGCCTTGATTCACTGGCTGCTGATCGTGCGTGATTACGTGCTGGAGCGGCGGTTTGCGTCGGATGAACACTTCGACGCGACGGCGAGTGCCTCCCTATGAGTGCCAGCCTCATTCTGTTGATCGCTGCCTGCGTGTACCTGGCCATCGGGGTGCCCGTGGCCTTCGCACTGGGCCTGTCCACCATCACGGCACTGCTGGTGTCGGGCAACTTTCCGCTCATCGTGCTGCTGAAGGAAACCTTTACCGGCATTGACAGCTTTCCTCTGATGGCGGTGCCATTTTTCATCCTGGCAGCCGAGTTGATGAGCGGTGGCTCGTTGACCGAGGTGCTGCTGAAGTTTGCCGGTCAGTTCGTCGGCCATCGTCGGGGTGGACTGGGCTATACCAACGTGGTGTCGCTGACGTTTTTCTCGGGTATTTCTGGCTCGGCACTGGCCGATGCAGCCGGCCCCGGTGCCATGATGATTCGCATGATGGACAAGGCCGGCTACAGCCGCGCTTACTCGGCAGCGCTGACTGCGTCCACGGCCATTGTGGGGCCCATCATCCCGCCGTCGATCATCATGATCATCTATGCCCTGGCCGATGATCGCGTGTCGGTAGGCGCTCTCTTTGTGGCGGGTCTGGTGCCCGGCGTGCTGATTGCGGCGGCCATGTGCCTGGTCAATTGGGAAATTTCGCGCGAGCGCAACTACAAGGGCGATGGCGAGCATCCCACGCGCGCCGAGATCATCCGCACCACCTGGATGGCCATGCCCGCCATCTTGTTGCCGGTGCTGATCCTCGGGGGCATGCGTGCGGGCTGGTTCACGCCCACCGAAGCCTCGGTGGTGGCGGTGTTTTACGCCTTGTTGTGTGGCAAGTATGTCTACCGCACGCTGGAGTGGAAGGCGGTGCCCAACATTCTGTCGCGCTCAGCGCTGCTCACCGCCTCGGTGCTGATCATCATCGGCATGTCGGCCTCGTTTGCCTGGGTGCTGACCATTGAAGGCGTACCTCAGATCGTGGCCAACTGGATCGTCGACCTGAAGCTCAATGCGTGGACGTTCCTGATTGTGGTCAACGTCTTTCTGTTGCTCTTTGGCATCTTTATCGAACCGCTGCCAGGCGTGATGGTGCTGGTGCCCATCCTCGCGCCGGTGGCCGCCAAGCTGGGGGTGGACCCGATTCATTTCGCCATGGTGGTTATCTACAACCTGACACTGGGCATGATCACGCCGCCTGTCGGGGGCTTGCTGTTTGTCACCTCCAACGTGTCGCGTGTGCCCCTGACAGACCTGACCCGCGAGCTCAAGCCCTTCCTGTGGGCCCATGGCGTGGTGCTGGTGTTGCTGACCTTTGTGCCCTGGTTCAGCACCTGGTTGCCCCATGCCTTGGGCTACAAATAACCGGGAGTTTCCATGCCGAGCCAACGTATCCACGCGACCTACTGGCTGGAAACCGGTGATGACCCCCAGCGTGCCGCCGAGGTGATCGCAGGCGAGCAGTCCAGTGGCACGTTTCTCAAGCTGGCCACTGAAACGGCCGAACTCAAAGACCGTGCCGGTGCACGTGTGGAGCGCCTGGACATCCTGGGCACGTCCACCCATCCCAGTCTGCCGGGCGGCCTGTCATCGGCTCGCTACACGCAATGCCACCTGGAATTGTCGTGGCCGCTGGAAAACCTGGGGCCATGTCTGCCGACGCTGATGTCCACCATCGCCGGCAATCTGTTCGAGTTGCGCCAGGTCTCGGGCTTGCGCTTGCTGGACTTGAAACTTCCCGATGCCTTTGCCCATGCCTACCCGGGTCCTGCGTTTGGGATGCCCGGCACGAGGCAGTTGTGCGGGGTGCAGCAGGGCCCGCTGATCGGCACCATCATCAAACCCAGTGTGGGCCTGAACCCGCGCGAAACAGCCGATCAGGTGCGACAACTGGTGGCGGGGGGCATTGATTTCATCAAGGACGATGAACTGCAGGCCGATGGTCCGCATTGCCCCTTCCATGAACGCGTGGTGGAAGTCATGCGTGTGGTCCATGATGCGGCCGATCGCCAAGGCCGCCAGGTGATGGTCGCCTTCAACATCACGGGTGAACTCGATCAGATGCAGCGGCGTCACGACTGGGTGTTGCAGCACGGCGGGACGTGTGTGATGGTCTGTGTCAATTCGGTGGGCCTGAGTGGCATGACGGCGCTGCGCCGGCATGCCCAGCTCCCCTTGCATGCACACCGTGCGGGCTGGGGTTATCTGAGTCGCAGCCCGGCCCTGGGCTGGGACTTTCGCCCCTGGCAGATCCTGTGGCGCCTGGCCGGTGCCGACCATCTGCATGTCAACGGCTTGCGCAACAAGTTCAGTGAGCCCGACGAGATGGTGGTGCGCGCTGCACGCTCGGTGCAGGAACCCTTGTTTGAGGGGCAACTCATGCCCTCGGTGCCCGTGTTCAGTTCAGCACAAACCGGGTTGCAAGCGCACGACACGTATGCTGCGTTGGGCAATGACGATCTGATTGTCACCGCGGGTGGCGGCATCTTTGGCCACCCGCAGGGGGTGGCGGCTGGCGTGACCGCCTTGCGGGACGCCTGGGAGGCTGCGCGCAGCGGACAGTCGTTGCAAGAGGCCGCGAAGTCGCGCACAGCGTTGCGTTCGGCGCTGTCCTTCTGGTGAGCCCAAGCACGGGACGAGACCATGACCTCTTCTTCTGTTGCCCAGGACGCAGCGGCAGGCCTGCCCCCTGGCCCGTTGGTGGCCTACTATGGCGACGACTTCACCGGCTCCACGGACGTCATGGAAGCCTTTACAGCGGCCGGTGTCCCCACCGTGCTGTTCGTGCAAGCGCCCAGTCCGCAGGCCTTGTCGCGCTTTGCGGACATGCGCTGTGTGGGGCTGGCCGGCACCTCGCGTGGGCGTGACCCGGCCTGGATGCGTGAGCACCTGCCCGCAGCCTTTGACAGCCTTCGACAACTGGGTGCGCCTATCCTGCACTACAAGGTGTGCTCCACCTTTGACTCTGCGCCCCATGTCGGGTCCATTGGGCAGGCCATCGAACTGGGGGTGGCGGGTACCTCGGCACGCTGGTCGCCGACGGTGGTGGGGGCACCGCGCCTGCAGCGTTTTCAGGTCTTTGGGCAGCTGTTTGCTGGTTTCATGGGTGAGGTGTTTCGCATCGATCGCCATCCCTCGATGTCGCGTCACCCGGTCACGCCCATGGACGAGGCGGACCTGCGCGTGCATCTGGGGCGGCAAACGACGCAACGCATCGAGCTGATTGATGCTGTGCAAACCAGCCAGGGGCAGGGCGAAGCCCGTTTGCGCACGTTGCAGGGCGATGATCAACCGGTGGTGATGATTGATGTGATGGATGCGGCCTCGCAGTGCGAGGCCGGGCGTCTGGTGTGGGAACACCGTGGGGAGGGGCTGTTCAGTGCGTCCTCATCCGGTTTGCAGTACGCGCTGGTGGCCTATTGGCGCAGCCGTGGCTGGTTGCCGGCCCAGTCCTCGTTGCCCGCTGCGGCCCCTGCACGTGTCATTGCCGTGGTCAGTGGCAGCTGTTCGGTGATGAGTGGCAAGCAAATTGAATGGGCGCTCGCGCAGGGCTTTCACGGCGAGCGGCTGTCGGTGGCGGCATGCCTGGACGCGTCTTCACGGGCGGTGGAAATCGAGCGTGTGGTGCGCGGCAGTTTGCAGGCCCTGGCCTCGGGCCGTTCGCCCGTGGTGTATTCGGCCATGGGTCCTGATGATGCCGCGGTGACCGGGTTTGACATGTTGGTCAAGTCCCGTGGCCTGGACCGGGCCCAAGCTGCCGAGGCGATTGGTGATGCTCTCGCCGAGGTGATGAAACAACTGCTGGACCGCAGTGATCTGCGCCGTGTGGTGGTGGCGGGTGGCGACAGCTCCGGGGCCGTGGCCAGCCATCTGGGGGTGCAGGCGCTCAGCGTGCTGGCAGGTTTGAGGCCGGGCGCGCCCTTGTGCCGAGCCTGGTCTGATGATGCGCGGCGTGACGGACTGGAGCTGGTGCTCAAGGGCGGGCAGATGGGCACGCCCTCGTTCTATGGTGAGGTGTTGTCGGGGGCCGTCCATGACTGATGTTGTGCCCGCGACGCCCACCTGTACCTTGCCCATCAGTGGGACCAATCCGACACCATGAGCCAAGAGCCCATTGCCCGTCGCAAACTGTACCAGGAGGTACAGGACCGGCTGTTGCATCGCATCAATGCAGGCGAGATCCGGCCTGGCGATCAACTGCCCTCAGAACGCGAGTTGATGGAGTTTTATGGTGTAGGCCGGGTGGCGGTGCGCGAAGCCTTGCAGGAGTTGGCGCGCTCAGGCATTGTGGAGATTTCACACGGCGAGCGCGCTAGGGTGGTGGTGCCGACCGCCCATCTGTTGATTCGCCAGATGGCCGAGGGCACGCGGCATCTGCTGCGCATGCAACCACAGATGCTGGATCATCTGAAGGAGGCGCGTCTGTTTCTCGAGACGGGCATGGTGCGTCTGGCCGCTGAGCGCGCCACCCCGGCGGATGTGGGGGTGTTGCGTGAATGCTGGAGGCGCCACCAGGACGCCATCGAGGATCTCACGCATTTCATCGAGCGCGACATGCAGTTCCACCGTGAGATTGCACGCATATCGGGCAATCCGATTTTTCCAGCGATCGTCGAGGCGTTGTTTGGGTGGGCCAACGAGCACTACCGCTCCATCGTGCGCGCTCCAGGTGCCGAAGCCATCACATTGGCTGAACACGAACGCATTCTGCAGGCGATCGAGCAGCGCAATCCTGACAGGGCCGAACAGGCCATGCGGGACCATCTCACCCGTGTCAACGAGTTCTACCGCCAGATCTCGGATGTCGAGAGACCGTGAGATGTGAAGCCGCCTCGTGTGGCGCAGGGGCAGGTGTGTTGATAGATCGCAAGCCGGCTTGCCCCTTCATTTGACAGCTGTCAACACCTTCATCGACTTGCTCGCGTTCAATGCCTCCAAGGGAATACGCCCGATTGGAAGAAAGCGAGAGCAATGATGAACAAACAACTGATGTGTGTCGCGGCCGCTGTGGCTGCTTTGAGTGGGGGTCAGGCCCTGGCACAGGCCAGCCCGTGGTGGGTACGCTTGCGCGCAGTGCAGTTGGACATGACCAACGAGAATTCGACCCCTGTCGCTGGATTGGGGGCCAACAACAAGACCATCGGCGAAGTGGATGTCTCCTATTTTTGGACCCCCAACCTGGCGGCTGAACTGGCATTGACCGTGCCACAGCGTCAGATTCTTCGCGCGGACTCAGGGGACCTGGGCGGGCTCACGCATTTGCCCACGACGTTGACGTTTCAGTACCACTGGACCGATCTGGACGGATTCAAACCCTACCTGGGTCTGGGTGTGAACTACACAAAGATCACCGGGGTGAGTGTGGCGGGGGGTCAATACACCCTGGACAGCAGCAGCACAGGCGGGGCCTGGCAGGTGGGTGTGGATTTCCCGCTCGACAAGAAGTGGTCCTTGAACGTTGACCTGAAGAAGGTCTATATCCGAACGGATGTGTACACCGCTGCTGGCGTCAACACGGGCACACTCAAACTCGACCCCACGTTCTTCGGCGTTGGGCTGGGCTATCGGTTTTGACCGTTCGGTTCGGCTCTCGACCTCAGCCACAGGACGAAGAGTCGCAGGCCGCACAGAATGATCAGAGTGCCCAGCAAATCTCCCACGATCATCACCAAGGTGGTGGGCACAAAATGGGCACTCGGGTCATTCCAGCAATACCAGAGTTGATGCAGCACCGGACTGGTGATGGAAAACACCATACTGAGTTGCAACAGCTGCCTGGGGGTCAGGTGCTGAATGTCGGGGTTCAGCCTGAACCGGTCCATGCACAAGCGTCTGGCAAGCCAAGGCGCCAGTCCTGAAATGCCGCCCGTGACGATGGCGTTCAGCGCCGCCATTTCATAGCCAACATAACTGATGGCCATCGAGGCCACGGCGATGCCCACCGCGCCCCACTCCAGAAAAACCAACACCAGCGACAGTCGCAAGCCACTGGGCAAAAACACCCAGTTCACACCGGGCACAAACTCCAGTTGGCTGAACAACAGGTGGTTGAAGTAAAAGAACAGCGCGTAAACCACACTGCAACCCACCACGGTGAGCAGCGCTGCGCTATCGGGAAATCGTTTCGCTGGCATGCGTGAGGCTCACGCTAGAGGTGCTCGAGCAGACGCGGCGGCGTCAGCGCGCAGACAGGACGTTGGGGAGCAAGGCATTGACCTTGTCGAAATATTTGCGCGCCTTGGGGGTGGGGGTCAGGTATTTGGTGCGGCGGTTATCGCCTTGAAACTCGGTGTCCACCAGTCCTGCTGTGCGCAAATCGTCGATCTTGCGATGAATCGTGGCGGGGGACGCCACCTCTTGCAACGCCATGGCTTCGGTGATGGTCAGCGGTTCACCCAGGGCGTGTTGACAGGCAATACGCTCGAGCAAACATTTGGCGGTCGAGTCCAGACTGGGGGGTAGCAAGCTGGCTTCGACGCCGCGCAGTAGATTCAGAAAGCGAAGGTAAGCGTTGGGTTGTGACATAAAAGGCCTCTGGAGGATTATGCAAGCAAAACCGCATCAGCCCAAGCCGTCAACACCATAACCATGTTGGTATCTGCCTCTCTCAACCAGGGCCGATCGTGGGTGACGGGTGGTGCATGTGCGAGGACAAGGCCAGGGCGCCCATGGGGTTGCCGGCGCGCTCGAGGATGCTCCTGGCCAGGGGCAGGAACTGTTGCTCCTCCGCCTGGGCATGCGCCTGATAGCGTGCGACCAGATCTGCCAGCAACGGGGCGTTGATGTGAAAGCTCCGTCCTGCGGCCACCCCTTTCAGGTCGGGCTCGAGTTGCCGCCAGAGGCCCTCCAACCGCCGATGCTCCGCTGTCAGTGATGTCACCAGGGAGTTGACCCGCAGGCGCTCCTCGCCGGCCTGAGCAATCTGGAGCACGGCCGCAAACAAGACGGCCTCTTCCTCCTGGTGATGCTCAAACACCGCCCTAGGAAAAAA
>JACCDW011116099.1_pt1 | contig 22733 bp, 41 predicted proteins | sample 7449781 | NCBI WGS metagenome assembly JACCDW01 (sample SAMN15323449, study PRJNA562643) | freshwater metagenome | isolation source: river surface water | place: USA:Blue River Watershed | collected 2017-08-18
GGTGAGTTGTCACGGATGTAGTCCAGGCACTTCATTGCTTCGTCTTCTGTCATTGATTTCTCCTTAACCATTCTGCCAACAGCAAAGCCTCTGCCCTACCGTTGTGTTTCTTGAGATACAAAGGCGCTTCAGGGAAGAGTTCCTTTGCCAGCATGATGCTGTTGTCTTTGTCTGAGTTCAGCCCCATGTCTTTTTTCCACTCCCTTGGCGAGATGAATGAGAATGGATTTTTGAAGTGCTCGGCAATGGCAATCGCACCACCGTATGCAACACCAAACTTGAAAGTACTGCTAACCCCTTGACCAGGCATTGCGTGAACCGCCTCCAGCACGAACTGGGCATCATCACCATCCATTGCCTGCCGGATCTCGGCTATGACCATGCGTGTCTGGATATGCTTGTCGGTGTGGTGCATATCACCGCATGAGTTGTATTTGCCATTGTGGGTGATCATTCCCCAAGCACCAGAAAAGCCTGGGTCGATTCCTATGAACTTCATTGTGTCTCCTCAACTGGCGTTGCACGACCAGCCATGATCTGCTTTGCAATGTAGTCCAAAGCCTTCTCCATGTCACGCACTGTCGCAACTTCTAGTTGGGCATCGTGTATTTCTAACAACAGTCTGATCTTCTGCATCTCATCGCCGGTAAATCTGAATGAGCCTTTCTTTAGACCACGACGACCCATCTCAAGAATACATTTCTGTGCCTGCATGATCTCTGGCAACCAATCTTGCCCATGACCAAACCGTGCCAGCGTTTCTGCCATGTTTCCGCAAGATATGAGCGTATCAACATGGTCTTTTGTTGGCTCACCACTGACGATGGTGTCGAATGCTTCATAGGACTGTAGACGTAGCTTGATGCCTGCAACAGGAACATCAGCTACTTTTACGATCCCCTGCTTCACAAACTCCATCGTGTCGAGTCTGATTTGCTTTGGCTTGTATTTGCTTTTCTTTTTCATCTTTGATCTTAGATGCTACGAGTTCGGGCATATCGTCCCACAGCCCCGTAGGGTCCTTCCTCATTTTCCTCACCCTGTCTCTGATGTAGTCCTGATACCCAGGGCTGGCTAGAAACATCTTCGCCATGTGCTCGGCAAGGTCGTTTTTGATTTTCAAATAATCCACTGATGTCACCCGTCACAAAAAGTGCTTTTTGCACTTGCATTGCAGAAACAATCATTCCTGCCTTCACTTGATCCAACAATTGATGTGCTTCTGTCTTATTCATAGCTTTCTTTCATATTTCACCCAAAGACCCCCCTACCCCCAAGACAGAGGTAGAGAGGGAAGGTTTCACCGCCCAAAAGGGCATCAGCATGGGATGGCTTCTCCATCTCCCCCAGGCTTGCTGATACGACCAGCCCCACGGATTGTTCGGGAACTGCCCCCTAGTCTTGCGACATACCGTGTAACCCTTTTCTTCCACGCCCTCAGGTTGAAGTCTTACTATCGTGTGGAGTACGGATGTCGTGCAGAAACAAAAAAGCCGCTTAAGCAGAGCAACTTGGTCGAAACCCTCTGGTTTAACCATCGGGCAAGATGCTCTCTTAAACGGCTTCATTTGTTGCTTTCGACGACAACGGTTAAAAATATAACAGATCAATGGATGATCTGTCTACGGAGTTCTTGTAGTTTTTTTGCAACATCCGATGGCATTGGCGCTGCTTTCTTGGAATCCTCAGCAATTTTCAGCAAAGCAGGATCAACCTGTGGTTTTTCTGCAACAAAATAGTCTGGGATTTCAGCCCCGTCCCACCGCATTTGGTTGATGTAGACCATCGGTGCTGGGATAAATTGACCATTGCCTTTTTGCCATGCCTCTTGAGCCTTCATATAGGCCACATGGCGCAGAATTTCATTAACATGGATGTCCAGCCCCATCTTCTCCCACTTAGCCTTTACGAGGCTTTTGGAGGCTTTGCGAGGGCTTGAAGGCCATGCTTGCCAGAACTGATCAAACGGTGTCATTTGTTGATCCTTTTTCAAATTGTGGTTTCTTAAATTGGTAATCTTTAAAAACAACCCCTTTACTTGCATCACCCTTCCAGCATTCTTTTACCCAGCCTCGTTTGCCAGACTTGTAGGTTCTCCAGTGGCCTCTAACTTGATGCCTACGGGGGCTTGCGTGAGTTCCGCCTAAAGAATCGTTCTTTGTTTTTGGAGGTTCAATCTCAACGGTGTGCCAATCAAATGTCAAAGCTGATTTGCCTTTGGATATTCTCTTTTGGTTAATGAATGTGCGTTGCGGAGTGGGTCGGTAGGCTTTCGACTCACCGGCTAGTTTTAAAAGCACCGCATAAACCATACGCAAAACTGGCAATATGTCGTCTTGTGTGACTTCTTTCCCGTGGTTGTAGTAACGCATACCTTCATTGGTCAGAATATATGCAAACGGCTCAAAATATTTTGTTGGCGTAATGGTGCATCCAGCCACGGTCACGCTGTTTTCTCCAGAAGTCAGCCATAAACTGAACTTTCTGTTCTTGCTATCAACGCCTGCAATTCCCGTCCGTTTGAACGGTAGGTTCATGACAACAGCTGCCGGTATATGCATATCAAAAACAGGCTCCATCATGCCAACATCAAACCACAAGGCAGTCTCTGGCTCTGGCGCAAGTTTTACAGCTTCGCAAATTAAAGGTGTCATTGTGGCTCCTTGTGAACCCACACTTCTGCCCCCGTTTCAGGGTCTGTGTAATTAAGCTCAGGGTTGCACCAACAGTCGCCGGACATGGTGTGCTCCCGCACGTTACCCCTTGCTCGGATGGCTTTATCGACACGATTGGCAAGCTCACGGTCAGCGCCAAGCAATGCAATGCTCGCCTTGTACGCACACGCCTCACGCTCGGCAACAACAGCATCGGCAACCAGTTTGATTACCCAAGACGGTACTTTCCTATGCCGTGCAAGTTCTTGAATTTCTTGTTCAGTCATGCTGCCTTCCTCATTTCTCGGATCTGACGCACTGTTCGTCCAAGGTTAAAAACGCTGTTCGACTGGTACAGTTTGCGGATTTTGTTGTCGTAACGTTTACGGTTTTCTTTGACTTTTGGCTTTGGCTTTTTGGCATCAGGCAGGTCTCCAATAGCATAAATAGCCCTTGGATACCGCCTGTCACCAGGGTGGTCATAGACATAGCCTTTGACATAAATTCGCTTAGGCATCTTGCTGCTGGCTCTGCTCATCCTTGACATTACAGAACCAGAAGTGTTTTTAGTCAGCCCCAAAGCCTCTTCAATTTCGCTTCTTGTCATCGGTCCAACCGTGCTTAATTGCTCCAAAACTCCCTGGACCACCCAATTTCTTTTCATCATTGCTCCTTCATTGATTTCAAAATAAACCAGAATGTCTCACCATCGTCTTGAAAAGCAACCGTACGAAAATTACTTTTGTATATGTTGCGAAAATCAGACATTGGAGTGACACCTACCTGCTTCTCGTATTCAGACTGATCAAGAAAAATCAGATTTTCTTTTTGCAGGACACGGGTATGTGATGGATCTCCCCAAGCCCACACGGATGTTGGCGATGGGCAGGTAGCCAAGAAATGACCGCCTGGTTTGAGAATCCTGTAGAACTCGTCAAATTGCTTGAAAAAGAACCTGTAGTCACCCTGATGACCGCAGTGCTCCAAGACCTCGTAGGCGTGGATTTCGTCGAAACTGTTGTCTTCCAAGGGGTATGGAAAGGCATTCAGATTCCAGCAAATATCGCAGCCGTGGTCAGGGTTGTAGTCAAGGGTTACAAGCTCATCCCATGAGCCTTGCCCGTCAAAGGACAGCCTTTTGTCCCGTGACGAGCCAGCACCAATGAGCAAAGCCCGACTCATGCGGTTTCCTTAACAAAGATGCCTTCCTCGTTCATGTAACCCTTGCGGTCTTTGATTTCCTCATAGGCTTTGGCAAGGCAATCAACGAAGTTCACATCCAGCAAGGCGCAGACATTGATCAGGCAGACCGTCACATCGCCAATGGCATCCTTGGACAGCTCAATGTCGTTTTTCTGCAACGCATCACGAAGCTCTTCCATCTCTTCCATGCCTTTTTTCCACTGGGCAATGGGGGTCGAGTTGGGAATGATCTTCCGTGCCTCAGACCACTGCACTACAGCCATCTCATAGTAGGCAAAGCTCATGCTGGCTCCTTGAACCACTCAGGCTTTAATTCTTTGAGCTGGTACAGGCGCAGGGGAGGGATTTCACCCTTCTTCTGCCACTTGTAGAGCGCTGGAGGCGTGACACCAAGGATCTTGGCGACCTCATACAGAGTTGCGTGTTTCTTCAGTTCTTCCAATGTCATGTAAGCTCCTTCCGTTAAATGACCAAAGGATAATACACCAAAGTCAAGTGACCAAGCGATAAATTTTGACTATTGGAAATAAAACAACAATAGAAATATATTTGTGGACAATCACCTTGGTTGTATTAAACTTCACTCACGCAATCAATACAAGGAGCAATTAGATGCGTTTCAACAATTGTGTGGAAGTGGAAGTCTGCATCAACGATGAGTGGACAACCTTGGTGGTCAACTACCAAAGTTATGCAGGCGACAAAGACTGGGGCGACTCAGGATCATTTGAATTTGATGTGTACGAGGTACTCGAAAATGGAGAAACAAAAGAACTGGATTCATACGAATCCGCAATTGAAGACGAAATCCTCAAAGCGATTGAAGAAGACTGTGCCAATGCCACCAACGACTATGACATCTTCGACCTCGAATAGCACCAGGATGTATCCTCGGACTCTTCAAGAAGCATTTCCAAAAGATCCGAGCAACGCAGAATGGCTGGAAAGACCAACAAAAAATATAACTGTCTGGGATGTGGTGTTGTGGATTCTGTCGGCAATGATCTTCATCTGGCTAATCAAAGTCCTATGGTGACATTCAAAGAAAACGACATGAATTTCGACCTTCAATCCAAGCAATACACGAAGCACATCAAGTATGACGATCTTCAGCTGGTCATCACCTATCACCGTCTCTACGCTGATATGTGGACCATCGACAAGATTGAAACACTTGACGGGCAAAACATCATCAATATTGTGCGTGACCGAGTAATCGAGCGCATGGAGAAAATGCTATGAATAAAGAAACAGGCGGCGCTGCCTTCCCCAAAGACTCTGACAACTTCCGTCAAGTAGGACTCACAATTCGTGACTACTTTGCGGCAAAAGCCCTGCAAGGGATGCTGGCAGAGCAAACAATCAAAGGAACTCCAACCGAGTTTGCTGAGATGTCCTACGCTGTTGCAGACGCAATGCTGGAGGCAAGAAAATGAAAATGTCCAGCTTGGCACAAGAACTCCACCAAGAGTTCATGCACGACTCTACAGAGTACTGCTGTTACTGCGGCGACCAACGGTCACGATTCTCCTGCTGTGGCGAAGTTCATTTTGAACGCTACAGCGACATGGACGAAAGAACCCAGCAAGAAATCCTCAGCAATGAAATTGAAATCTACGAAAAGGCAACGCAATGAACGTCTATCAAAAACTTAACCTGGCCAGAGAAATCTTTCATCAATCAGAACTCAAGAAGTCAGGCCACAACAAATTTGCTGGGTACAACTACTTTGAGCTTGGTGACTTCGTTGTGCCAGCACTCAAGATCTTCAAAGAAGTTGGCCTTACATCAGTCATTTCGTTTGGCAATGAGACAGCGACAATGACCATAATCAACAATGACAAGGCTGAAGAAACGATTGTGATTGCTAGTCCTATGTCTGAGGCCAACCTGAAGGGGTGTCATCCCGTCCAAAATCTTGGTGCTGTGCAGACCTACATTCGTCGATACCTTTGGGTGGCAGCACTTGAGATCGTTGAACATGACGCGCTGGATTCTTCTCCAGGCGTGGCAACACCAAAGATCTCCCCGACAAAGGGCGATGTGCAAATTCCAGATGACCGCCTCAGCATCATCTTTGATGTGGTTGAGGCCATCAAGGAGCGCATGGAGGCAGATGATGTCTTAGGCGCTTATGAAGAGGCTTCAGGGATAACCGACCCAGAAGAAAAGACCAAACTTTGGTCTTTGCTAGATAGCAAAACTCGGTCAGCAATCAAGAAAATCAGTTCTGAATTGAAAGGGCAATAATGGCTTACGAAACAGCAAACCGTGGTTCACTCTTCAAAAACAAACGCAAAGAAGAGGAAAAACACCCAGACTATAACGGATCATTGAATGTCAATGGCACGGACTATTGGATCAGCGCTTGGCTACAAACCAGCCAAAAGACTGGCGAGAAGTTCATGTCCTTGTCTATCAAGCCAAAACAAGAGCAACAGGCTCCAGCAAAGAAGCCTACCAAGGATGAAGGTCTAAACGATCTGAGTGACGATATTCCCTTCTGATATGAACAAGCCTGACTGTTTCCCATCCGTAGAAATGTATGTGTCATGGGTCAGGCTTTGCAGAATAGTCAGGGAGGTTGCAGTTATCTGTGATGACTGCACCCCTGAATACAAGGCAGAAATGAAAGCCGCTGGCAAATGCACAGAAATGTGGCAACGGCAGAACAATGTGTTTGGTCAAAGAAACAGGAGCAATGAAAATGACCTTTTTTCAGAAATTTTTTCGGGCACGGACAACCGACCCTGAGACAAGTAAGCAAGCTGCCGAGCAAGCAGAAGATCTTGCAAACAAGCACTTCGCTCTGATTCACTTGGCGCTCATTCAAAATGGCGCACTTGGCAAAGACGGAATAGCCTATGTGACTGGGCTGGATGGCAACCAAGTTGCCCGTAGACTCCCTGAAATGCAAAGACTTGGCGTGATTGAATTGACAGGCCAGAAGGTTGAGTCCTTCTCTGGACGCATGGAGCGGGAGTGGAGGGCAAAGAAATGAAAGATGTTCTGCAAGACTGGTATGTTATTTGGTGCTGGTTACTCCCTTATGGTGTGATCATGCCAATTGCCTACGGGATCGGTGCTTTTGTTGAGTTCAGTCCAAACCCTGCAAACTGGACTTGGAATGCCAGGTTTGTGGTGATGATCTTTGGCCTTGCATATTCGTACGCCTTGCACATGAGGCTTGATGCTGAAAGGATCTTACGCAAATGAGCAAAGAAGCAATGAAGCTGGCGCTGGAGGCGATGATGTACGCAGACGCTTGCCTCAAAAAACAATTGACCACCAAAGACAAGCATGAATATGCACAAGACTTGTTGCTGGAAGCAGGGGCCGCCCTCAAACAAGCATTGGAACAACCAGAGCCAGAGCCTGTGGCGTGGACTGATGAAGACTTTACGGAACTTATTGTCTCCGAAGACATTGCCAAGGATATTGGTGCAACAGTACCACTCTACATATCCCCACCAGAAACTGCCGAATTATTGCGTGAGATTGCGGCATTGTCAGCAAATGCTTTGGATGACTACAAGATGATTCAGAGCCTGATGGTAGAGCGTGCGCCAGAGACTGTGGCGTGGCGTAACGCCGCCATGCGAGTGGGTGAAGATTTGTGTTCTGTTGGCCCGTTTGGGTATTACGACATGACCGCAGAGCAGTGGCTTGATTGGGCTTTGAGCGTTGTCACTGTTCATGCGCCACCACCCAAGCGTGAGCCGCCCTGCAAGACAGGTAGCCAATGCACAACCAAGTGCATGGAGTGTACCGAGCCAGAGCCTGTGATTGATAAGTCTGCGGCAATCCGAATTGCAACTTCACTTGGCTGGACACCCAAGCGTGAATGGGTTGGGCTGACGGATGAGCAGATATGGGAACTAGCCGCAAACTGTCTGGATAGCGTTGCCGGAAGGCTGGCGTTCGCCCGCGCCATTGAAGCCAAACTCAAGGAGAAGAACACATGAACGATTGGTTTGTTGGGGCTGGTTGCGTATCTGCGCTGGTAGTTACCTTTGCGTTTGGCTGGATGGTTTCCGCATCCACCATTGGCTGGGAGTGTCGCAATGTTGGCTTGTTCTATGTTGGAGAAAAAGTTTACGAGTGCAAAAGCAAGGAGAAGAATACATGAAGAACGCATTTGACTACAGCGGAACAAGTGAAATTGGCAAGAAGCTACAAAAGCAAGCTCACCACCGAAAACGGATGTCGCAGTGGGTAAACGATCAAAGAAAAGAAGGCAAGGATGCCTGTATGTTGGCACTCAACCCGAATGCCGCTCCACTCAAAAAATTCACAATGGATAAGCTATGAAAAAACTTCTTTTACTGCTGGCTTTTTGCACGAGCGCTCATGCAGAGTTCATGGATGGCAATGCCCTCTACACAGACATGAGAGGAACAGCAACATCAAAAGCCATTGCAATTGGCTACATAATGGGTGTTGCTGACCAGGCAAGAGGCATTACATTCTGCCCACCAGAAAATGTCACCGCTGGACAACTCTTGGACATGGTTGACCTGTTCCTAAGCAGGAATCCAGACAAGCGGCACTACACAGCCAACTCAATTGTCTCGATCATCATTGCCGAAACATGGCCTTGTAAGCAACAGAAGCGTGGGACTACTCTTTAACTTAGCACAGCCAGGGCTTCATTGGTGTGTTTGATTCGATCTTGCAGGCCAATGGTCCCGCCATTGATCTTCTTTGTCAGCCCAGTCCAGTCAGAGTTTGAGGCAAACCTATTGCAGTCATGGGTTGACCAAAACCACCCAGCAGTCAGCGCCGCATATTGTGGAGTAGCAACAAGGTCAGGATTACCCACGAAATCCACGCCAAGTGCCTTGCTAGCATGAAAGTAGTTTGCGTGTCCAGTAAGCTGGATGCAACCGCGACCCCGAAAACGAAAGCCATCACCAGACGCTTCATCCCTGTTCCCCATACGATCTGCGTACACCTTGTTGGCAATCTTGCGAGGTTGACGGGCGTACTGGTCGGCAATCTCTTTGGTTGGAAATCTCTTAGGCCAGAGCTTCATCAATGTCTCAGCCCTGTAGTTAAGGTTCTCTTCTAAGATCTTGAAGTGTCCACACTCATGCCCACACTGCCCAATGAATGCGGCTTGTTGCAGGGCAGAGGAAATACCAAACCTGTCAAAAGTCTCGTTCAAAGCAGAAACCCACTCTGCTCCAATGTGCAACTTTGCTAGTTGTTCAGCGGTTACTGCCATTTAATTGCTCCCTTACTGCTTGGTATGCGTCGATGCAGGCGTTGAGTTGGACGATGGCTCTGTCGCCTTCTGCGGCGATTGCAGCAATAGCGAGGAGAGTCTGTCGCTCAGATTCGGTTGCCGCTTCGTCCCGATCTCCGGCGGCAGGGGTGGGACTTTGGGCGGACTGTACGCAACTTGCGGCTGGGAGGCGCACCCTGCCATTACGAATAGCCCTATCAAGAGCGCTTTGTTTCTCATTGATCGCATTGTTGGCCTCCATAAGTGCCTTTGAATTACTGTTAATCTGCTCTGCAAGTTTCTGCTCAGTCTCCCTGGCCTCAGCATTCTTACGAGCAATCTCCATCTGCATCTCTGCATCACGCTCCCACCAGCCCTTGTGATGCCCATACCAAAAGGCCAGCAGGCAGGCAATGACCGCCGCCAAGATGAATTTTGGGTTCGGGATCATGCCTCAGCCTTTGCCAAAGCCCTCTCATGGGCAATCTCTTCCTTGGCTGGGTCAATGTAGTCAGGAGGGGTGGACGGGGGTGGCGGTGGCCTCCAGTCCTCGTCTAAAGCAGGATTGACCCAGGTTGGCATTGGACTTCCTGCCGGAGGACTCCAAGCAAAGCCAGAAGAAGGCGCAGGAGCAGGGCTAGGAGCCGCCACAGCAGGCGCAGGATGTGTGGGCGAAGGACTTGTGCCCAATGTGTTGGAAATCGCCTGTACGCCCTTTCTGGACATCACCCCACCAATGCCACCAACGATCAACAGAACAATGTCGTTGAGCATTTTCAGATAGCCTTGGTCTATCGGAGCCATGCTCTTGATAGGTTGAGTTACAAAAGTAACACTATAGAGCATGAAGAATACGATGCCTGCCAGGATGATTGTGACGACAAGGACGACTGCCGCCCAAACCCTGACTTCGATGGCTTCAGGGGTTAGAAGCTGCTGACGCTGGTGGCTGGGTTTGTCCAATTTGCTTCTCCAATACAGGGGCTACGAGGTAGTCTGGGCACATCTGAGTAAACAGGCATTTTGGGCGCTGGCACTCAGGCAACTTGAAATTGTCTGGGTTTTGGCATGGGTAGCGATAGCGCTCTTCACACCCCATCAGGCTCATCAGGCTTAGGATCAATACGAGGCTTCGCATTCTTTTTTTCCTTCTCTTCCAATCTTAGAAGCAGTGCTTCATTCTTCCTGATTTGCTTGTCAATCTTGATGGTCTGATACACGGCTAAGGGTATCAAACACATCAGAATAACCACTATCAGGGAAACAATTGCTGCCCAGTAGCTAAACTCAGCGCCGAAAAGATTCCAACCAGTTGGAGGTAAATCAGGAAGGCGGCTATTGCGAACATCGTTTTGTCGATTCGCACCCTGCGGCGGTAGTCTCGTTGCCATTCCTCTTCCCTCTTCTCTCTGAGCTTTAACTGCCTGTCAAACTCTCGTTCCTCCAAAATCTGGTTGTACATCTTGAGGAATCTTGAGTAAATGTCCTGCAATCCAATATCCCTTGGCGTGTAAATCATCGCCTCACGGATCTGTACAGTCATCTGCTCAATCTGCATCTCAATCTGTATCCTGTCTAGTGCGGCTCCCTCAATATCATTCGTTGTCTTTGACTCTTCTTCTAGCTTGCGACAATAGTCATTGAGCTGTCTTTTGATCTCAAAGAACTGCTTCAGCTTCTCGCAAATGTCATGGATTGCTCTTGTTTGGAATTCTTCGTAGGAGAGTTCTGGCTCTGCTTGTTTGCGATTTGTCTTTTTCTCCACCCGCTGCTCGGCAGGCGCTGACTCGGCGGGTTTGACGGATGGAATAACGGGAGCGGGTGACGCATTTTTCTTCCCTCCAAAAAGAGATTGCCAAAACGTCTTGAGAGTAGTCCAAAGGGACTTTGCCTCATTAACAAAGGCTTGGGCTTCACCCACAGCCTTTTTAAGCTCACCAATTTGCGCCTTGCCTTCACGCAGAAACTCGCAACCCTGCTTGATGCCAGCAACAATGCCTTGCGCCGCCATGAGAAGGGTGAAAGGATCCACATTACTGGTTCATCAAGTCAAATAGACCTTGAGTCACTGGCTGGAAAGGAGTCGTAGTGAGGTACGGAGTCAGCGTCCGTGGACCTGTAGGTTGTGTCGGAGTTGGAACTCGTGGAGTCAGCATTCGCTGGACAGGCTGAGACAACAAGGCAGAGCGCAATGCTGTCCGGCCTGTGATAGCGCCAGCAATGTCAGGGCGACCACTGATAACACCACCAGCGGCTCCAATGGCCTCCATGCCTGTCATTCCGGCAGCACCACCAGTCTGTGACGATGGAGCAAAGTAACCTGGCGCAAACTGCGAGGCGGCGGCGGCAGTACGCATTTCCTGCGGAACAATCTGACCACGAGCCATGCGACCACCGAGTTGACGGGTAGAAACCTCACCTGTAACCGCATTAAAAGCATCTTCCAGCGTGTAAGAACGGGCGATGTTCTGTCGTGCTTCACGGAAGTTCTGCACAGCCTGAGCATTACCAGTTCCTTGCAAGCCACGGTCAGCCAGCTCCTCGAGTTGCTCTGCCAAGAACAAACGAGCCTTGCCCATCTCATTCTTGTCAACATCCATTGAGGCCATGTCCTTGCGGCCTTTTTCACGCAGGCTCTTGATCTTCTGAACCAACTCATCCCCGCCAAAAAACATCTTGTTCGTGTATCGGGAGATCAGGTTGGCAGCGGCATCAGCGGCAGGATCATCCAACTGCTTGAGTTGCAGAATTCGGTCAGTCAGGGTCTGATTGATTTCAGGATCAACCGTGTAGTTCTGACCACGCAGTGTGTCATACGCCTTACCCTGCTCTCTGCGGTAATTCACGAATGAATCTGGTGTGAGATCTTGATTTGGAGCAAGTCCAAGAACCTGCTTTGCTTGGTTAGCAACAACCTCACGGTTGGCCTCAGATGCCTGCAAGCCCATCTGACGCTTGCCTGCCAAAGACTCCAAAGAACTCACAATCCGGCTACCAGACAACTGGCTAGGCGGGACTTGGATACCTTGTTGCACAGCGGCAGCTAATGCTTGCTGTTCGGCGGTCATGGGGGCTGGTTGTTTTGGAGTACGAGCAGTGCCAACAGCGCCCAAAGGAGCCGTAGCCAAAGATAGACCAACATCAGTTGCAAACTGCCCAGCATTGGGTTGTGCAACCTGAGTAAGAGCGGCTTGAGTAACGCCAGTTGCTCCAGCGCCAGCCACGCCACCAACACGCTCTGCGGTTCGTGCGCCAACACCCGCAGCCTGCAACGGCCTCTCAACAGCAGTAGCCACACGAGCAGGCATGAATACGCTCGTCGGGTCAGGAACAACCATTGAGCCTAGCAACAAGCCAGGTCGCTCTGTGGCAACTTGACCAATGGCAGACAGTGTTTCGCCAATAGTACGGCTAGGTTGCTGGGCAGATTCAGTGGCACGGCGTTGCAGTTCTGCTTGGGCAGAGTTCGGACCCAAGGCAGAAGTCGGTACGCCAACAGCCTGAAGACCCTTGTAGACCAAGTTTGACAGGATGTCGATGCCACCAGTAATGGCCTGTGCAGTAGGAGTGCCGCCCTTGATTGCTTGGGTGATACCTGTCTGCACATCAGCCGCAAAGCCTGGTTGCTTTTGAGCAGGAGCACCAGCGGCTACACCAATGCCCTGAACAGGAGTCCAGTCATCTTGCTTGGGAGCGGCAGTCTTGATTCCTTCAACAGGAGTCCAGTCATCTTGTGCCATCTTTACGACCTTCCGTACATATTTCTGGGTTTCCTCAAAAGGAGGAATACCGCCGTATTTTTCAACATTTCCTGGGCCAGCGTTGTATGCGGCAGCGGCTAATGTCGGATCACCAAAGCGCTCCAGCATCTGCCCAAAGTAACGCACACCACCACGAACATTGTCCTGCCAGTCACGGATGTTCACCCCAAGGTCTTTTGCCGTACCAGGCATAAGTTGCATAGGTCCGTATGCGCCCTTTTTAGATGCGGCAGTGATGTTGCCACCACTCTCTGCCTCTACAAGGTTGCGAACCAAATCAGCAGGAACACCCTGCCGATTGGCCTCGTCCATTGCAAACTGAAAGACTTCTTGAGGAGTTGCCATGTTATTGTCCCAAAGGCATTACCGTACCATCAGGCTTACGGACACCGTATTGCCCAGCCTTATTCTGTACCAAACCAAATCCGGCAGGCAACGCAGGCTTTGTCGGGTTGGCTTGAATCTGCTCACGCAAGAATCGCTCAACAATCGGATGGTTGTAGATACGGATGTTTGCAGGCGATTTAGACCATTCTGTATTGACCTCACCAGGCTTCCCTGTATAGCCATCAATAAACGCAGAACGAGCTTCATCTTTCTCGGCGGCGGCAAACTCAAGTGCAGAAATCCATTTTGTGTTCCACTTCGGATCTTGAGTCGGGTTCATTGCTGCATTCTCGACGATACGAACTTCCTGCGGGTTGGCGTTACCCTTGACGCTACCAAAGCCGTTCAAGATGCCTTGAGCACGAGCTTTGTTCATCAGGTTGTAATTACCAACATAAGAGTCGAACTTGTCGCCAACTCCAGGAATCACACGCAAGTAGCTTGCCGCCTCAGCAAAGAACGGAGTTGCCTTGTTGGGGTCCATTTGGTCTGCTGCGTTGTACAAGAACTCAGCAGATTGCTTGCGAGTGCCAGCAGTCTGAGCATTCTCTGTAGCCTGCTTGCTGAATGCCACAAAACGATCTTCTGCCGCTTTGTTTAGAGCAATGTCAGCCGCCGCTTGAGGACGCTCACCACCCATAGCACCAGCCGCTCCAGCTGGCTGACCAGGTGCAGGAGGATAAATGAATGTTGGTGCTCCACTAGCTCCAGGAACTTGGCGTGGTGTAGCCAGTTCTCTACCAAGAGTTCGTTGTTGTTCCATTAACTGAGCTGTCGCAGCGGCTCCAGGAAGTGGAGTAGAGAACGGAACAATACGGCCTTGCTCATCAGTACGAGTCCCATAAACAAGACCCTGTTGAGGGCTGAACTGAGGAATCGTACCCATGTATTGACCACCAGGAGCCGTGATTGCGCCTTCAGCACCAACTTTAGGTAAAGCGGCTTGCAATGCAGATAGCATTTGTGGCTGTCGGCTTGAACGCAATGTAGCCAAATCACGGATGGCGGCGTTGACATCAGGAGTAGGCAACCCTTGAGCACGAGCCTGTGCGAAAGCCTCTCGTTGCATCTCTTGTTCAGCAGTGCCTGGGCCACGGAACTCTGGGCTTACAGGATTCACTGCGCTTGGGAAGTAGCGCTCTGTATAGGCTTGCTCGGCAGCTCGCTCACGAGACTTCTCAGCCAAATCCAACGCCTGCTTTTGAGCTTCAAAGAACTGGCTTGGAACACCAATGGCAGAACGGAAGCCAAGACTTGGATCCCCTGCCAAGGCAGTGCCTAGCAAAAACTGTGTGGTTGCTTGGCGTTGTAGCTGGCCTTGAACTTCTTCAGGCAAGCCAACAAGCGCAGCGTCAGAGAGAATACCAAGATTGACAGGCATTTCTTTTCCTTTTTAAATTCCGAGCACACCAAGAAGACCTTGGCGACTACCTGAGCTACCAGTGCTCACAGTTCCAGCACCACCACCAGGCTGAAGCGAAAGGGCTTGGTTGCGTACTTGTTGGCGCTCAAGTTCAGCAGTACGAGCAGCATCAGCGGCAGCTTGAGCCAATTGCTGTTCAGTCTGAGCGATTTGTGCCATAGCCTGAGCTTGGCTCATGCGCTGACCAAACAATTGCTGACCAATATCAGATAGGGCAGAAGAGCCTGCAATGCGCTGTTGATTTGCGGTCAAGCCTGCTTGCTGGTTAGCCAAGTTAGCCTGCTGTAGCAACTGAGCATTGGCTTGTTCCAAAGTAACATCAATACCTTGGTTGGCAAGGTTGGCCTGCAACATACGAGCGGCATCTTGTTGAGCAAGACCTGCGGCAGTAGTGAATCCTGCGCTTCGCAGTTGAGCTGCAGTCTGAGCGGCTTGGCGGGTATAGTCCTCATTGGATAGGGCCTCTGCAACCGCCTGACGAGAACCGCCAAAAGCACGAGCACCAACAGCCTTAGCCTGTTGAGCCTGTTGAGCAATTTGACGCTGGCGCTCAATGTCACCCAAAGCACCTTGTACAACCTGCGCCTCAAACGGGTTTTGATACTGAGCCATCAGATTAGCACCCATCGTAGCGCCAACATCTCGGACATTTCCACGGGCGGCTTGAGCAGCGGCAATCTGCTGAGGAGTGAAGTTAATCGCTCGTTGCAGGCCACCAATTGCAAAATCGCTAGTCTGACCACGGTCAGCCATTGCGTTCGAGATTCCAGCTTTAGCGCCTTCAAATCCAGAACCCAAAGGAGCAATCGTGCGAGCAGGAAGACGCTCTGCAACACCCCCAGCTCTCTCTAGGTTTGCCAAATATGCAGCTTTGATCTCGGGATCAAGTTGCGCTTGTTGTACTTGTTGCGAAGAACCACCGCTCATATTAAATCTCCAGTGAAAGCCAATAGTGTGTTGGCTTTGAATCAACGTATCTTGCGAGAACTTTCTCCCAACCTCGCCGCCCAGTAACTGTTACTTTGCGACACCCTTCTAACTTGGCCTGTTCAACAACATATGGAATCATTTGTGTGAGTTCCTTCATCTTGCCAGCACCAAGGAAGATATGGAAGACTTTCATCCGAGGGTATTGCACCAACTCGGTTAGGAGAACGCTCTCCAATCCAGGCCATAATTGCATTTGATCCTTATGGAGGGCCATTGCGACATCCTCCAGATTATGCGTCCCGCCTGAGTATTCTAAGCCCTGTAGGATCTGCTTTTCCAATCTCAGGAAATGCTCAACCCACCATTTCTGTGAACCATCTTTTTCTACAAATTCACTGCAATCCATTATCGGCGACCACCCTGCTTGCCATCAAGACGGATAGTCCCAACCCTCCAGTCAGCCAACCGAACCCCCTCAATCCTGGCAGCAATCTGGCGACCAGTCAGCCGGAATGAGGTTGGGTTTGCCAATGAATACGGTCCATACGAATATTCCGTCCCTGTCGGGTAGAACTTCGTGCCAAATCGAACCTGAACATCCCCAAGAGTCTTGTCGTCAGGGATAAGGCCATTCAAATACAGAGTATTGTCACCATCACCCAGCTCAACAGGACCAGACTCTGCAAATAGTGTCGCTGAGTCATAGTTGAACCCAACTTCGTGCTCGTAGATGTAGCCATCAGCCGATACCCACAGTGGGTAGGCAAACACATCACGGTCAGCCCCGCAGGTACGAGCAATAGATCCAGTCGCCCAGTGCCCCTCACGGTAGTTGTAGGTCACATACGAGTCATTCTCATTCGATGCCGCACTCGGGTAGAACCACCAAATCTCACCGTAGGTTGCATTGTGAACAGCATATACCTTGGATGATTGATTGATGTTTATGTTGTTGAACACATAGTCGCTGACATCGCTTGGCAGGGGTTTGACATAGCCATCGTAGATCCAAAAGCCAAACCGAGACATCCAAATAGCCGAATTGTCATTGACAGCAACGGCATTTTTAGAGATCACACCGCAATTCATGCCAACCTTTTCAAAGGAATAGACATAAGGCGGTCCAATGTAGGTTGCAACATGGGCATCCACATCAGTCCAGATCATCAACTGGTTGCGAATCCGCTTGCCGAGCTGGATTGAGCCGACAGTCGTCAACTCAAAGTCACCAGCCTGATTGGTCGTTGCAGGAGTCCAGACGGTGTTGTTTTCTTGGTCAGACCACTGAACCTTGCGGGGGTTGCCACCAGCACCCAAGGCGAACAAAAACCGCTCAGAAGTGACGACAAGGGCAGTGCATGAGGTCGGAGCATTGGTGATAGCCGCAGCATCGCTTCCTGTGTTCAATTGCCACTCAAGTAGCTTACCGTCCTTTGAGGAGCACCCAACAAGGTACTCGCCCCATGTGTCCAAACTCCATGTGGTTGCAGGCGTGTAACTGCCAATATCAGGGCGTGGCACACCATAAGCATAGTTACCATAGGTCTGGGAACCATAACCAATGTTTAATACTGCATCAGCATCGCCAGTAGTGAAACTGCCAGGAGTGATGTCGGTTAAAGTGCCGCCCTCATTCATATGGTACAGCTTGGAATGCGTACCAACAGCCATGCGACGATTACCTGAGTTATCTCGCCAAGAGATGAACCCACGAGCTTTGCCAGTCAATTGGCTAGAAGAACGCTTTCTCCAGCCTCCAACAGGGCGAATTGTGCCCTCAAACCAACGAATCAGGTTTGAATCTGTCCAGCGTCCCTTGGCCTGATATTCAGTGCCATTCTTGAACACGCCTGGAGGTAATTTGAGTGGAAGCATTGCCATGATTCATTTTATTCCGTTGTTAGATTGGACACAAATGACACAGTGACAATCATAGATGGCGTGGCAGGAATCGCAGGAGTGCTTCCGCTAGCACTCACAGCGTCATAATGCTCCAAAGACACCCCAGAGTCACTGACCCTCCACATGATCTCAAAATAGTCGTTTTCCACCATATCCAAATAGAAATTCATAGCAGCAATCAGGTGACTTGGATCACCAGTACTCTTCCTTGCTGGCATTCCAAAACGACTATTGGAGTTTGCTACATCAGTCCCATTCACCCTGAACCAAATATCGATATTTTGCGAATCGTTGGTAGTGTTCTTAAACTGGGCGCTGAATTGAATGTTGTAGATTCCTTGCTGGCTGACGGTAATCTTGCTCGGCAAGTCACCAGTCATTGATGTGCTACTTACCAGTTGCGAAGTGTTGACTCTGTAAGTTCCAGTGCTTCCTGTTGTTCCTGTAAGTTGCTCGACAATACGTGTGCCAGCAGTAACCCCAGTACCAGTAATCTCCATCGAAGGATAAAGACTGCCACTTGCAATAGCAGAAACATTAAGAGTAGTACCTGATGAACCACTACCATTGCTGATAGTTGCAGTAAAAGACGCAGATCTTGAAACAACTGAGATGCCATTGCTGTAATCCGTGGTATTTAACCTAAAGAAATAGGCTACAGCAGTAGATCCATCAGTCTGGTCTGTACTGTCTTGGAAAGCCCCGTAAGGAAAGTTAATGAACTTGCCGCCACGGATTCCAAACATTGAGCCAACTGCATTGACTAGCTTAGTAAAGAAGATCTTTACTTGATTGTTGTTCTGCGCCTGTTGCTGGGCAGAATAAACAGAAGGAGGCAACGGCAGGTTTGGTACTGCCGGAACATCCAACTGTTGTTTCAAGCTAGGCATTATTCACCCTTGTCACCAGTCACATCCTTGTAGATTTGATAGCACTTGTGCCCAATCATCAAGAGTGTGTAAATAAGCGTGGCCCACAGAAGAACCTCGCTTACTTGGATTCCAGCAACCGTGGCAATAGAAACGCCCACAGGCGGGGCGCTCTTAGCTGCCATCGTAGCAACTGTTTCTTCCTTCGTCATTTCTCACCTCAAGGTTTGGCAGGCCAAGTCACTTCCCAAGGGAAGCCTGTTTGATTCGTTACATCACGCAAACTTTGACGATAGACAGCCCAAGTCTCCTTGTTTACAGGAGCGTCAGCAACCTGAGTCCAGTCACTTTCTGCCAGTTTTTGAGTGCGTTCGCTACGAATCAGAGCCGCTTGCTTGGCATCCAAAGCATCCTTGGTTTCCTGATCCATTTCAGCAACCGAATACTTGGTGTACCACTTGCCATCAATTTGCTCAACACCATCGCGGAAGGCGACCTGGTAGCGCGTTGGCTGTGCTTGCGGCCCTTCAAAGACTACATCACCACCGAATTCGTTGATGATTTCCTCTGTCAGCTGGACGGGAAACCCTGTGTTTGGAAACATGGCTCGGAACTCGCTGTCCGTTACCACTTGTCCTGATTGTCGAATACGAATTTCCATGATGTTTCCTTATGTCTAGGCCACGGCAAAAAACAAGAATGTTCCACCGCTGGCATTGATTGCCGCTGGTGCGGTGCTACTGATTTCAAACCCAGCAGAGTAGGTGTCTACATAGTCGGTGTTGGTGACTTCTGCGGCTGTGCTGTTGAGCAAGAGATATGGGTCATTGCCTGAAACTATGCCCCGTGCGCTGTCCCAGATGTACCAATCACCCGTAGAGTCGGTGCGTTTGATTAAGACTAGCCTTGCTCCCCCAGTAAAACCACAGTCAATCTGGAGTGTTGTCCCTGTACCTGAGTAACTTCCAACCTTTGAAACGCCAGCGCAAGTGGCAAATAGGTAGGCAACATATGTGCTACCAGAAGAATTAATTGATGCGGTCGTTCCAATAGAAAACACAGACGATGTTGGCGTTGTGTTGTTTAAAAATGGGTCAGACGATTTTGCATCTGTTGCGTTCAAAAACAATGCAAAATTGTTTCCAGTATCTTTATGATAAACAAGCCAATTGGCGACAGCGCTTCTGCGCTTGAAAATCATCATTTCTGGAACAACACCAAGGTTGTGGACTTGTGTGGTAGCAGAACCCGTCCCTGTGTAGCAGACCACATCCATGAAAGATGGGGCGCGTTGGAATGAGTATGCAAGAGGATTAACACCGGAAAGTGACCATCCACCAACATTACTGTCAAATTGAACAGAAGTATCCGATACTTCTGCATTTGTTAAATTTAATCGAAGAAGCCCACCGGATGTATCCCCAAAATTTGAACCCATTGTCAAACGAGAACCATTGTTCCAATTATTTGTTAATGTTCTGTTACCTCGAAAAATGCCCATATCAATTGGGAATGTGGTTGTTACTGTTGGAAATGAACCGTTAGTGGTGATTGCCGTGCTAAACACACTCGTCCCACTCGTAGGCGTTTTCATCGGGCCACGGCGAATGGCGATGTAGATGTAGGTATCGCCTGAGCTATTGACGTTTTGATTTGTAGTCGTAGGCTGAAAACCAGTCGAATTTAGATCAATCCAAGAATTGCTTGTTGTCTCAGCGTTTGATACATCTGCCAAAAGCAAAGCGTCAGAACCTCCTGTTGCAATACCTCGCATATTGTCGTACATATTCCAGCCAGTGCCTGCGGTTGTTGCATCCTTGATAAGCAACCATTGCGGTTCCCATCCAAGATTTACTACCGGCCCCGTTGCTGAACCATTCCCCGTGTAAGACCCACAAGAAATCACATCGTCAGTGCCCGCCAAGCCAAAGCCGCCAGCGTTGTGGGCAAAGATGTAGGCGACGTAAGTTGAGCCATTGGCATTTACGATGCTGTTGCCAGTATTGAATACAAAGTTTGTGCTAGAAACGGAGCTGAAGTATTTGTATGTATTAGAAAATGCAAGTGTTGTATTTAAAAAACTACCTTGGTTTACAGCGGTATGCCAAACATACCAGTCGTTTCCAGCGCTGCTGGTGCGTTTAATAATGATGCATCCTGGTGATGATCCGAGATTATGAGAAACGGTTTTCCCAGATGCGCCACTACCAGTGTAAGTCAAAACATCAAAAAATTTTGCTTGCTTCCTTAATGTCCATGAAACATAAGTTGAGGTATTAGTGTTGTAATCAGCATCAGCACCAATAGTAAACCCAGTAGTCCCAAATGCAGTTAACCCAGTAGATTCTGTTGCTTGTGCGGTTGTGTCGTTGGTTTCTAAGGATTTAGTCGCTCCTCTAGCAGTATCGGTCAAACGATGACCAGTCGCACCACTTCTACCCTTAATCCAAACAAGACCACCATAAGTGCTGGTATCTATGTTATTTGTGATTGTTTGTGACGAGCCTGTTCCCGTGTACAGGTAAGTGCTGAACACATCCTCAATGTAATTGGCGGCAGAGGAAACCTGCGATGTATTACTTGCAAACATCAGCGATCCTTATAGTGTGTAGTTCTGACCAGCGTTGGAACCAATCCAGTTTGTTCCGTCAGCGGTGAACACATACTTATCTGCTTTTGAAGCAGTAGAAGTAATCGTTGGCGCAGTACCAGCAGGCCACTTTACAGCGGCAGGCCAAGTTGCTGTGCGAGAACCAGTGCCGTCCTGCTTGAGGATCAGGATAAAGCTCCTACCAGCAGTAGCAGTCGGAAATGTAAATGTACAGTTGCCAGTCAGAGTCAGAATCTGCACAGAGCCGTTAGCTAGATCAATCGTGTAAGCAGTGCTAGTGTTAGCAGTAGCAACTTCTTCGGTGTAGCCGTTGGTAAATGTTCCTGCTTCAACTGTCTTGTTGGTCAGGGTTTGAGTGCCTGTTAGAGTAACATCGCCACCAGAAACCCATTGAACATCTGTAGCTCCAGAATTGAGGGCTAAAAATTTGCTACCGTTTCCTGTGTAGCTCGGCAAAAGGTTAACTCGTGCATTGGCGGCAGTACCAGCACCAGTACCGCCTTTGGCTAGCTTGAGGTAAGGGCCTGCATCAAACAACCCGTCAATCGTATCCAGGTCAGCATTGAGCTTAGTACCCCATGTGTCTGTTGAAGCGCCAACTTCAGGCTTCGTTAGACCAAGATTGGTTGTGGTGGTATCTGCCATTTTTTACCTCATGCGGCTATTTGCCAATTTTCGCTGTTATCAGCAATCGTTGTCCATGTTTCGGATTCATCCGGCACATTGCTCCATGACTCAGATACATCTGATTCATCAAGCCATTTTTTGTTTCCATCGCAAGTGAATTCACTATTCCCATTGATAGCAAAATCCACTTTGTATGTTGTTCTGGGATCAATCGTTATCCCAGACAAAGCATCAACCAAGAAGTCTGCATTCAGAATAACAGTAGAAGAGACAGTCAACTCTGCGACACTTGCTACCGTCATCTCCATGAACGCTGTGCGCTCTGCATCAACACTCATGGATGCCGATGATGCTATTGCAAGAGCACCAGCGGCTGTGTATCGTGCATCAAACTCGCATCCACTCTGACCACTGATTGCTACAGCCGCCTCACGGATACGAACTGCCGCAAAATCAGCGGTAGACTGTCCGGCAATAGTTACCTCGCCAAGGCTTACCCCAAAGGAGTAATTGCCTCCACCGTAGTAACCAGAGCCGTAAGCAGCCATGTTAGGTCAGGGTAACGTCTAGGCTACCAGCAGGAATGCGAAGCACATCACCATCATTAATGGTGCGAGAAGATGTCAAAGCACCCCAGGCAAGCAAGTTTCCACTTGTACTAGCATCAAAAATGCCAGCATGAGTAATTGTTCCCCAATTGCCTCCAGAAGCAGGATCAAACTCAATTGCAGCGCTGTTTGTTGCATTTGTTGGCGTTGTACCTGAAACAGTTATTGTTCCGGTTGCCTTGCGTGCGTATCCGTTTCCGGAAACTTCAGTACCGCCACCAGTATCGCTAGGAGCAGCAGTAAAAAGGCCAACATACCAAGCCGTAGGACGAGTCGCTGAATTGGTCGTCAACAACCAGTTCAGTACCAGGTTTTCTGTGTAATCAGAAAAAGATGACATTTATCACCCCAAACTACGGGCACGAACAACAGGAGTCGTAGAAACAGATGCCCTCTGATCTGCCACTACGATGTCTTCTAGGATGGTGTTATAGAACTGAACCCATACTGGAAGACGTTCATCTTCACGCAAGTAGGGCGCAGAATGCACAAGCGCCCCGTACAGGTACAAGTCTGGGGCGTACGCCAACA
>JACCDW011562507.1_pt1 | contig 22733 bp, 29 predicted proteins | sample 7449781 | NCBI WGS metagenome assembly JACCDW01 (sample SAMN15323449, study PRJNA562643) | freshwater metagenome | isolation source: river surface water | place: USA:Blue River Watershed | collected 2017-08-18
CGCCAGCTGCTTGGGCGCGAATGCGCATTGGATCTGCCATGGTATTTCTCCTGAAATTTCTAAATTAGCCGCCGCAGCCGCCGAGTGTCACTTTGACTTCCTTCTTGGCGAAGAAAGCTTTGCCGTCGTTGGTGATCGCAATGGCGTACACGTCAGACGATTGGCCCATCTTGGCGCGTGTAGAGAAGTTGGCTTCCACTTCAGGCGACACGTTGAACATGGCGATCAAAGCAGATGGGTTTTTCTCAACCAACAACAAGACGCGCTTGACGTTGCCCAAGCTGGTGCTCACACCCAATGGCACCACAGCGCCGTTTTCAGCGATGTCTGGACCCGTGATGGTGACGTCTTTGCTTTCCACGGGGGCTGCGCCACCCATGGCTTTGACGGCTTCGGCCACGCTTTTGGCGTCGAAGGCTGCTTTGTCAAACGCTTGCGCGTATTGAGGGAACAGGCCAGTAGAGGCCAAGAGGCCTGCCACAGCGGCGCTGTGCTTGAGGGTCTCGCGACGAGTTTGCATGTAGTGCTCCTAAAAATACTTGGATGTTATTTTGCCGCACCGGCAGCGAGCCAGTTGGCAATCAGTTTGATGTCTGCCTCGGGGGCAGATTGTGCAGGCATGGGGATAGGCCCCCACACGCCTGCGCCGCCTGCCTTGATTTTGCCTGTCAAGTACTCAGCCTTGCCTGGATACTTTTTGGCTATGTCGGAAAAGCTGGGACCCACCACTTTGGTGTTCTGTGCGTGACAGGCCGTGCAGTTGTGTTTGCCTAACAAAGCCAACGCGGGATCAGCCACTTTGACTGCGGGTTTAGGCGCAGCAGGGGCCGCGGCTGAGGAACCCGACGCGGTTGATTTATTTTCAGGCACTGCTGTGTTCGCACCGTGTTGTTGTCCCACCAAACGATTTTGGTCAGCCAAGTTGCCGTGTGCGTTGCGCGCGTAATCGGGCAGCATCGACGCCACTTTGGCTTCGGGAATGCAGTCTTTCATGCACGCCACGTTAGCGGTGTCGGGTTTGGTAGTGCCGTTGAACTCTTTGCCTGCCCACATCGCGTGCTGGGTGGTCATGCCGTTTCGGTTAGGCATACGCTTTTGCACTTCAGCGATGTTTTTGTCTGTCAACACGAAGTTTTCAGGCACCACATCGGCCAAGCTCAACAGGTAAGCGGTGACCGCATACACCTCGTCAGGCTTGAGTGACTTAGGCGCAGTCCAAGGCATTGCACGGTTGATGTAGTCCCACAGTGTCGACACTGTGGCCACTTTCATCAGCGTGGTGCGGCCTGGGAAATCGGAGCGCTTCAAGTTGGCCACATTGCCGGTTTTGATGTCGTCTTTGGTTGTGCCGCCAATCAAAGGGCTGAACACTTCGTTGGACTCACCAAACACACCGTGACAGTGGGCGCACTTGGCTTCCCACAAGTCTTGGCCTTGAGCGACCGAACCTGAGCCCGCTGGCAAACCTTTGAAGTCAGGGCGCACATCGATGTCCCATGCCGCGACTTCTTTGGTTGTCGCTGGACGACCCACGCCTGGGTAGGCTGTGCTTTGTGCGCTGGCAAAACCAGCAGCAGCCAGCAAAGCTGTGGTCAAGATGACTTTACGAAACTTGGACATTCTTGACCTCGCCGTTTTCTTGCACCAACCAAGATTGGATGGCGTTGTTGTGATAAATCGAACGTGTGCCACGCGCAGCACGGAGGTGCTTGTATGTGGGTTGCACGAAACCCGTGTCGTCCGTAGCACGGCTTTGGATGATGGCGGGTTTGCCGTCCCACACCCAATCGATGTTGAAACGTGTCAGCGCTTTGCTGAGCACTGGCGTTTCCAAACGGGCTTGGCGCCAGTTGCGGCCACCATCGACCGACACGTCGACCTTTTGAATCTTGCCGCGACCCGACCAAGCGAGACCCGTGATGTTGTAAAAACCTTTGTCTAGCAACACTTGACCGCCAGAAGGCGTGGTCACCACGCTCTTGCATTCTTGGATGTTGGTGTACTGGCGGTGTTGGCCGTCGGGCATCAAGTCCATGTAGTGCACGGCTTCGTCTTTGGCTGCATAGGGCATGTCACCCACTTCAATACGGCGCAGGTACTTGACCCAGCTCACACCTTGGATACCAGGCACGATCAAGCGCAATGGGTAGCCGTTTTCTGGACGCAGCATTTCGCCGTTTTGGCCATAAGCCACCAGCACTTCACCTGACAAGATCAGGCTCATGGGGATGGTGCGGGTCATTGATGAACCGTCGCCGCCTTCGGCCAACACGAACTTGCCATCCTTCAAATCAGCGCCAGCAATTTGGAGCAATGTGATGAGCGGCACGCCTGTGAACTCGCTGCAAGACACCATGCCGTGCGTGTATTGCACGGTGGGCACAGCCACGTTGCCCCACTCGACCGCGGTGTTCGCACCGCATTCGATGAAGTGGAAACGCGACACAGAAGGCAAACGCATGATTTCGTCCATGGTGAACACCTTGGGTGTTTTCACCATGCCGTTGATCATGAAGCGGTGCTTGGATGGGTCGATGTCCCACCAACCTTGGTGGTGACGCTCAAAGTGCAAACCGCTCGGTGTGACGATGCCAAACAAGGACTGCAGCGGTGCAAATGACACCGAGGCTTGCGTGGTTTGTGTCAAGCCTGGGCTTTGACGACGTTGCACATTGGACTCGAACTTAGAAGGTACGCCGTAGCCGTTGTTGGCGGCCACGCCTTGGCCAAGGCCTGTGGCGTGCTCTGGCAGGTTCAAGATGTTTGGGTCACCGCCCTCTGTTGGCACAGGGTTGCCCTGAGCCAACGCCATCGGTGCCGCTGCACCTGCAGCCGCAGCGGCAAATGCGCTGCGAATGAAGCTGCGACGACCGTTCTTGCTCTCGGCAATGACAGTGCGAATATCGTCACGGTCTAAAAAATTTTCGGGCGCTTTTTGAATGCGACCCGATTGAGTGCCATCTGGTGTTTTCACAGACAGTCCTTCCACATCAGTTATATATCAATACCCGCTAATATAAATCATCTCTGATAGGGCATCCATCGGGTTTACGCCATAAACCGAATTAGCTCAACGAAATTTGTAATGCTGTTTGTTTAGGACAGCGGCAACAGCATTGGTATCTTCAGGGAAAAATCCCAAGTTGAGCTCGGTGTTGCAGTACTCGACCATGCCACGCAAGGCGCCTGCCGTGTTGATGCGGCCTTTGGGGTTATAGATGGCACTGCCATTGCCGCCCACGCGTCGAATGTGGCATTCGTTGCATTGGTTTTCGGCAATCAGCTTTTCGCCCGCTTTGAGGTCTGCATCTTTGAAGAATGGGTGCTGCTGTGCGTTGGCCGTACCTGCAGCTGTCAAAAAAATCAAAAACAAAAACTTTCTCATGGCATCTCTCCTCGTTACTTTTCTTGCAAAAGCTCAGGTTGCAACACTTGGTAATGTCGGCCCAGTTTGTCGAGCGGCGTCATCACACCGGCACGCACCAAGGCGGTCACTTCGCGGCTGACGGTTTCAAGCTTGAGATCCATCATGGCACCCATGTCGTCTCGACCAAACAAGGTGGCTGAGCCATCTTCTGACACTTCATGCATTTTGCGAATGAAGTGCAGCACGCGTTGGCGCGCGCTGCCAAAATTAAGCTCGGCCAACCAATCATCCGCCAACTTCAAAGCACTTTGCCATTTCTCCATCAATTTGCGATGCAAGCGCGGACTGTTAGCGCCCAATTGATGCACCACCTCCAATGGGATACGACACAGCGACACCTCGCTCAATGCAACAGCTTGGCTGTCATAACGCCCCGTCGCCAAAGCTTCAAGGCCCACCACATCACCCGGAAACAACACACGCACCACGCGCTCTCGGCCATCTGCTGTGACGCGTACCAGCTTGATCAGCCCCTTGCGCAACGTGAACACACCAAGCGCTTGGTCTGATGCTTCATATAAAGCTTGACCCGGTTGATACACCAAGTCGTCAATGGGCGCGTGGATGAGGTTGAAGTCTTGTTCGTTCAAATCAGCGAACAACACCATCTCGCGGATACCGCAATTACGGCAATCCGAGGTGCCCCGCCAAGCTGATTCGGTTTGAATGGGGATCATCTACCCGTCACCACACGACGAGCCACAGCCAACTGCTCATCCAAGTAAGCGCCGTAGAAATCGGGCAGGTATGCGCCCTTCAAACGCGTCGCCACCTCACGCCCTTGAGCACCAAAGAACAACACCGTAGGCGCCAGCTTGATGCCTTGCTTGCGCACCCACGCATCCTGTGTGAGTGGCGTGCCGTCGAAATCAATCAAAGCGCGGTTGTCACGCATGTCCACTTGCACGACCTGCAAACCCGATGCGAGCAAAGGGTGCAAATAGTTTTCACGCACCACTTTGCAAAACGGACAGCCGTGCAAACTGACCATCACCACCAAAGGCTGTTTAGCCTGCAGCGCTTGTGCCAACGAAGCCTGCAATGAATCAGTCGTGGGCAAAGCAACTGGTGCCGCCATCGCATCCCACGTGGTCATGCCCGCCATACACAAGGCCAGACCTTGCAAGGCCTGGCGACGAGGAAAATGTGTGGTGCGCATCACTTGGCTTCTTGTTCCATCAACAAATACGTGTTGTAAGCGTTCATGCGGTTGGCCGATTTGAAAAGAGGCATTTTCTCGAACTTCGACCAATCCGTGTTCGCGTAGGCACTTTCGAAGGGTTCCATGTCCTTGGCAGCGCGCCCCATGACCTCACGCAAGTACAACAAGTAATCGCGCGTGAGGGTCATATCGCCCTTGGGATCGTTAGAGATCGGGCCATGGCCTGGCACCACCCAACGCGCGTCAAACTTGAGCAAACTCTGCATGGCCTCTATCCAGTGGCGGCTGTCGGCTTGCCCCACAAATGGAATGCGGTTACGAAACACTAGATCGCCTGCAAACAAAACTTTTTGCTGCGGCAGATACACCACCAAGTCTTCGGCCGTGTGTGAAGGGCCAACGGGTTGAATGTCAAAGCGCACACCACCCACTGTCAAAACTTGAGGGCCGCTCAGCCACTCATCCGCAGGCACCAAGCGTGTCTTCTCATCCACCCAAGGCCAGAGCTCTTGACGCGAACTCTCCAAACGCAAACGCGCTGTGTCTGATGTGAGGTACTCACGCGCGGCACCGTGCGCCACGATACGTGCCCCCAAATCTTTGAACACTTGCAAACCGTAAATGTGATCCGCGTGGTAGTGGGTCAACACCACGGTGTGGATTGGCTTGCGCGTGACTTTGGTAATTTCAACCACCAAGCGACGCGCCAACTCAGGCGAACCCAAGGCATCCACCACCACCACGCCCGCAGGCGTGACCACGAAGCCCGCATTGGAGATGAAGTTTTGATTGGCCGACGACCCCATCTCTGACACGCCTTGGACGTAATAGACGTTGGGCACGACTTGCTTGGCTTGCATCAAAGGTTTGGCCACCGCAACAGCAGGCGCAGATGTTTGCGCTTGCACCGACATGGCAAGACCTAAGCAGCCACAAAACCAACACACGAAAAGTTGGCGAACAAAAGCAAGTTTCACAATCACTTCTCCTCAAACAGCAAGCCAGTCTAGGGTTTGACATACGTCAAGCATCGCCTCAACCAGAGCACTTAGCATAGTCCAAATATAAGCGTAGACTAAATCATATGAATCTCACTGCACTGAATGAAACTTATGGTGAATCCGTTGTCTTAGCCGTTGGCGGCTGGGTCATTGGCCTGTTGTTTGGTTTTTTTGCCCAGCGCTCTAAGTTTTGCCTGCGTGCGGCGGTTGTGGAGTTTTGGCACCATCAATTTGGCGAAAAACTCTCAGTTTGGTTGCTCACTTTTTCTGCCGCAGTCATTGCTATTCAAAGCCTGATTGTTTTAGGCAACCTGGATGTCAGCACAGCACGTCAGCTGGCCACACGGGGCAGCTTGTCCGGCGCACTGGTTGGCGGCTTGTTGTTTGGTGCAGGCATGATCATGACGCGTGGGTGTGCCAGTCGTTTGCTCATCTTGTCGGCCAACGGCAACTTGCGTGCTTTGCTATCGGGCTTGGTATTTGCCGTCACTGCGCAGTCAGCGCTGTCAGGCGCACTCTCGCCCTTGCGCCAAGAGATCACCAACCTTTGGACGGTGGAGGGCGGCAGCAGCCGTGACCTGCTAGCCATGCTCGGTCTGAGCCACACCGCAGGCTTGGTCATCGGGTGCGTTTGGTTGTTGGCGGCGCTGTACTTCACCACACGCACCACGCAGCGGGCATGGATGTGGATAGGCGGCATTGGCACCGGCTTGAGCGTGGCCATGGCTTGGTGGTTTTCGTACAGCGTGTCTCAAGCCTCGTTCGAAGTGGTGCACATCCAAGGCATCACCTTCAGCGGTCCATCCGCCGAGTGGCTCATGCGCGTGCTGGCCCCCAACCCCCCGGCAATTGGCTTTGACTTTGGTTTGTTACCGGGTGTTTTCTTGGGCTCATTCTTTGCGGCGTGGTTGGGCAAAGAGCTCAAACTCGAAGGATTCAAAGACGGCTATGCCATGCGCCGCTACATCGTGGGCGCCATCTTCATGGGATTTGGTGCCATGCTGGCAGGCGGTTGTGCGGTCGGTGCCGGTGTGACGGGGGGCGCTATTTTTGCGCTGACAGCTTGGCTTGCTTTGATCGGCATGTGGATGGGCGCAGGCTTGGTCGACCGATGGATGGATCCACCACCCGTGAGTGCCCCCACGTTGATGCAACCTTGAGCGGCGACGGTTGATTCGAATTCTTACGTTATAGTTTTCAACGAACTGGCAAACGCCATCACTGGGTTAACCCCGTGATGGCGTTTTGCCATTCTCGATATATTACTGATCACTGATTAATTAAATCTGCTCAACGAGGTTTCGATGAAAACAACATCTCCCCACTTGCTGCGTCTGCTGGCTGCCACAGCCTTGATGCTGGGTACAAACGTCGCATCACACGCCCAAGACAAAGCCACGCAGCTGCACAACCGTGCCACCGCGGCCATGTGCGCCAACTGCCACGGCACCGAAGGCCGCACCATCGAAGGCTCGGCCATTCCCTCATTGGCTGGCATGCCCAAAGACTACATGGTGTTGCAAATGAAAGCCTTCAAAGAAGGTACACGTCCTGCCACAGTGATGCACCAAATCACCAAAGGCCTGACCGATGCCCAAATCGACACCATCGCCAATTACTACGCTGCTACCAAGCGCTGATCAAGGATTCATCATGAAACGTCGCAGTTTTGTTCAAGCCTCTATGGCTCTTGGTTCTTTTGGCGCACTGGGCAGCATGGTCGGTTGCGCATCGGTGGGCCGCGTGCCCGAAAAAGCACGCGTGGTTGTGGTGGGCGGCGGCTACGGTGGCGCAACAGCTGCCAAGTACGTACGCATGCTGTCGAACTACCAAATCGATGTCACCATGATTGAACCCAGTGGTGCGTTTGTGTCCTGCCCCATCTCCAACTTGGTGATTGGTGGCAGCAAGACCATGGCTGACATCACCACGCCCTACGACAAGCTCTCTGGCAAACACGGTGTCAACATCGTGCGTGACTACGTGGCCAGTGTGGACCCCATCAAAAAGACGGTGACTTTGGCCAGTGGCCCCAGCATTCGCTACGACAAACTCGTCATGTCGCCAGGCATTGACTTGATGTTCAACACCATCGAAGGTCTGAAAGAAGCGCAAGCCTCAGGACAAATATTGCAAGCTTGGAAAGGCGGCCCAGAAACCTTGGCCCTGCGCAAGCAACTGGAGTCGATGGACGACGGCGGCGTGTATGCCATCACCATTCCTGAAGCGCCCTACCGCTGCCCACCCGGCCCGTACGAACGAGCCAGCCAAGTGGCCCATTACTTCAAACAACACAAACCAAAATCCAAAGTGCTGATCTTGGATGCCAACCAAGACGTCACATCCAAAGGTCCGTTGTTCAAGAAGTTCTGGGCTGACAACTACAAGGGCATCTTGGAATACATGCCGCAGCACAAAGTCGTGGCTGTGGACGCAAAAACTAACACTTTGAAGTTTGATGTGCAAAACGATGTCAAAGCCAACGTGCTCAACGTATTGCCCGCCATGCGTGCGGGTGGCATTGCCGTGCAATCAAGCCTGGCCAACGTCAACGCACGCTGGTGCGGTGTGCACTACCAAACCTTTGAGTCCACGCAAGCCAAAGACATTCACGTCATCGGCGACTCCATCATGCTGGCCCCGCTCATGCCCAAGTCGGGTCACATGGCCAACTCGCATGGCAAGGTCACGGCAGCCGCCATCGTGGCGCAGCTGTCCGATATGCCCGTCAACCCAGCACCGTTCCTGAGCAACACTTGTTACAGCTTTGTGAACGACAAACTGGTGGTACACGTGGCGTCCGTTCACCAATACGATGCCAAAGACAAAACCTACAAAACCGTGCCAGGCTCGGGTGGCGTGTCCGCAGCTCCGAATGAACTCGAAGGCATTTACGCGTGGAACTGGGCGCAAAACATTTGGGCTGACAGCTTGATGTGAGAAATTTCATGAACATCTTTAAATACCTCTCCCACACTTTCGCTACTTTGTTGCTGGCATTGAGCTTTGGCTCGGTGCTAGCACAAGACATCAAAGTGGTCTACCACGTCAACACCGGCGTGGACACCGCTGCTGCCATCTTGGGCAATGTGCGCAACCACTTGAACGCAGACGCCACAGCCAAAATTGTGGTGGTCACACATGGCCCGGGCATCGACTTTTTGTTGGATGGCGCCAAAGACAACAAAGGCCGCGAGTTCAGCGGCATGGTGTCTGACTTGTCTGGCAAAGGTGTGCAATTTCGCGTGTGTAACAACACGTTGACCTCACGCAACATTGACGCCAACAAAGTGTCGATGGATGCCAAGATCGTGCCATCAGGCGTAGCCGAAGTGGCACGCTTGCAAGCCAAAGAAGGTCACGTGTATCTCAAGCCTTAAGGCTCTGATGCGTCCATCCAAAGAGCCGCATTCGCGGCTCTTTTCATTTCAAGCTCAGATATACGGTGTTGCCCGTACGTGAGTCATCGAATTTTCAAATGCTGTGATTTTTTCTACAGTGAGGCATCTGCAAACCCGTGCATTTGTTCCACACCAAAGAAAGCCTTACATGACACCCGTTGTGACACAAGTTCTCGTGAAGAAAAAGAAGCAACAAGCGCTTGCACGCCCAACGAGAACTCAAGAAGACCCCATCAACGAGCAGCAGATGTACTACAAAGATGTGGCTGGATTTTTTATCTTCTTATTGGTCGTTTTCACCGTGCTGATGATTTCGCTTTATGCCTGAGGCGAGGTGAATCAACCCACGGTAGATAGAGGCATCAAAGTTCCCAAATATTCAAAATGTGCCAGCGCTTTCTCTGCTGGCTCAATGAATTTCACACGGCGGTCGACCGTGTCGACAACCACACGGATCAATTCAGCATCGCGCAAGTTGTCAATCTTGCGGCTCACCGCAGAGGGACTCAGGAACAATTCATCACGCAATTCCAAGGCCTGCATCATGGACAAAGGCTGATGCATCGCAGATCGAACCGCAATGATTTCGAGCAGCCTTTGCTCATCGGGTGGAATCAACAAAGGTTTTTGATCCGATTGACGCGCCTTGTGTACGGCCAATAAAAAATCTAAATATTTGAGTTTGACAGGTGCAAGCTTTGCACCTTGTTGCGGATCAGTCATGGCATTGACTGTAGAAACAATTCGCAATTTTGAAAATTCGATAAGCCACGTACGGGCTAGGCCGTACACCCAAAAGGATTAATGGGCCCGCTCGATGTTCATGCGAACCAGCTCGGCCAAGGTCTTGGCGCCTAGCTTCTCCATCACGCGTCCTTTGTGCACTTCCACCGTGCGTGGGCTGATACCCAGCAAAGCACCCGCCTCGCGATGTGTCATGCCTTGGGCAATCGCCGTCATCACTTCACGCTCACGAGGCGTCAGCGTTTCAAACGACTGGGTTCGAACGGTCGCCACCGCATTAGATTTGAGCCGCTCAAACGCACGTTCAATGGCGTCAAGCAACACCGGCATGACGACCGGTTTTTCAAGAAAGTCCACCGCTTGATTCAAAAAGGCGCGGCGCATCACATCCACATCAGCAAAGGCCGTGAGGAAAATCACCTCGACAGAGTGAGGCAGACCGCCTAACTTCTCCTGCAAATCCAGCCCACTCATGCCAGCCATATTCAAATCCAAAACCAAGCAGCAAGGCTTATCAGGCGCAGCGCTGAGAAAAGCCTCACTGCTTTCGTAGGTACGGCAATCAAACCCTTTGAGCCCGAGCATGATGGACAAGGAATCGCGCACAGACGCATCGTCGTCCACGATACAAACCAAACGGCTCTCATTCATCGACGCAATCTCCAAGGGGAAGAAGGATTTGAAAACATTTCTCAGGGTGCGCTTGGTAACGCAACACACCCCCGTTATTTTCAACCAATGAGCGACTCACCGACAAACCCAAACCCAAGCCATCTTTTTTCTTTGAATAGAAGGGCCTGAACACTTGGTCAGCCGCATCGGCATCTAACAAAGCACCGCGGTCGATCACACGGATGCTCAGCATCTGTTTTTCATCTGCGCTGACGTGCACCGTGACTTGGGCCCCAGAAGGCGAGGCATCAATGGCATTCTTCAGCAAATTACCCAAAGCGGTGCTGATCTGTACACGGTCTACCAACACATGGTCTTCACGGTGTGTATAGGCCGTCACCAAAGCAACCTCTGCCTTGGCCGCTTTTTGGGCGAAACGCGCCACGCACTCATCCACCAAGTGCCTGACTGAGGTGTCTTGCAAAGACGATGCGCCCGAAATGAAATAACTGCGCAAGCCCCGCACAATGTCTGTCGCACGCAAGGCCTCATTCACCACATTGCGCAGCATGGTGGCGAGTTGCGTTTGCTGTGCATCTGTCATTTTTTCTTTTTGCAACTCGGTCAGAATGAGCGCCGATTCCGCATAAGCACTCAAAGCACTCATGGGTTGGTGCAGCTCATGCGCCAAGGACCCAGCCAACTCACCCGCCGCCACCAGTTGCAAACTGTCACGCAAGCGCTCTTCTGTGCGCAAGCGTTCATCCACCACTGTGCCAATGATTAGCCCCGTCAATGACAAACTGAGCATGACAATTTGCATGTCCATCAAATCAGCCGGTTGCACACCCACGCGCGTGGCAGAGAACACCAAAGGCAACTGGATGAGCGCTGCGACCAACGTGGCACCCGGCAGCGAATACGTCGCAGCAATCAAACCCAACACAAAGAACAGCGAGAAGAAATACTTCATCTGGTCTTCAATGGGCAATGTAAAAATCAGCCACAAACAAATGGCCAAGCCCAGCATGAGCGCCCAAAACAAAACACTGCGAAACATGTACAGGTATTGCGCATGACGTCGCTTGTCAGCCGCGACAAAAAATAACGGCAACAACACCATCAAGCCCAACAAATCGCCAATGAAGAAGCGGTGCACCGCACCTAAGAAATCATGCGGTGACAACACACCAATCCAAGTCTGCGTGCCCACATACGCCATGGCAGTGAGCAAGGCGCCACCAAGAATCACACTGCCCAACACGAAAGCATCATGCCGATTGCGCAGCGCCGTGCGCTCTGCCAACGCCCATCGCAACGTGAAAGCGATCGCCGCGTAGCAGGTCACCAACACCGCATTGCCCAGCACCATGGCAGGTGACAAAAACAAAGTGCCACGAACCAAACTGTCTGACAGGCCCAACGTGAGATAAACCCATGTCATCCATGAGTTGCCAGCCCAAAAAAGAAACAACACCTCCAGCGCCGCAGGAGGGTTCCAAGGCGTGATGTTCAGGTCACCAATGGGGTGGATGTAGCTGAGCTTGTCAACCGCAAAAAATAAGCACGAAAAAACCAGCGCGATGGCGATTTTTTTGAGGTTCAGCATCCCATGTTCAATGTGACAAATCGCTGTCAATGGCGATTTGCGTACACACCGCACGGCACAGCGTGACGACGCGCTCGTTGATGATGCGGTAATAAATTTGCACCCCTTCGCGGCGACGTCCCAAAATTTTGGCTTTGAACAAGGTATTCAAGTGCTGCGACATATTGGGTTGCGTGGTGTCAATTTCTTCAAGCAACTGCCCCACGTTTTTTTCTTCGTTGCACAAGCAGTTGATGATTTTCAAACGCATAGGCGCTGACATGACACGAAAGGTCTCGGCAGCCAAATCAAACATCATATCCAAATCTGCACCTTCGGTGACAGCTTTTTTCGACGCCTTCGCAGAGGTCTTCACTGTTTTGGCGGCTACAGCTTGGGTGATCGTTTTTGCCTTGACGGGGGATGGGGTGGTCTTTTTGGTTGCCATAGGTTTAAAAGGATATCACTTGCACAAATCAGCGACTGAAGTTTGCAAACTTTGCGCCCACTCGCGGCGGTTGCGACCATCGGCGTTTTGCTTGTCACCGTAGCGCACTTGCGCAACCAAAGGCGGTGCACACAGCGTGCGCCACAACGAGCTAATCAAGGTGTCATGGTCGTGGTAGCAAGGGGCCAAGCTGCGTTCTTGCGTGTGAGCATCCATGAACTGCAGCGCAACGGGCTGAATCGGCGCTTCGGCAGAAATGGCGGCTTGCAACAAATTGGCATGAAACGGCAGCACCGTGATGCCGTCACCCGTAGCGCCCTCTGGGAAAACCGCCAACACTTGACCTTCACACAAAGCGTGGGCCATTTGATGCACCACGCGCATGGCATCGTTGCGCGAGCCGCGTTCGATGTAGAGCGAACCTCCGCCGGTGGTGAGCACGCCCACCAAAGGCCAATCGCGGATTTCAGACTTCGCCACAAAGCGGCAATGGCATGCGGCGTGCATCACCAAGATGTCGAGCCACGAAATATGGTTGGCCGCCATCAACACAGGGCCCTGCGCTGGATGACCTTTGACACGCACTTCAATGCCAATGATGGCCAGCATGCCGCGTGCCCAAATCTCGACCGAACGGGCTTGTTGTTCGTCACTGAGTTTGGGGAATGCGGTGCGCACCATCCAATAGCCACGCAAGACCTGTGCGATGACGCGCAAGAACTTGGCGATGGCGTGCAAGCTGCGCATCAAGCCGCTTGGTAAGCCACGTGGCCTGCCACCAAGGTGGCTTTGACGCGGGCGGGCAAAGACATGCCTGTCATATCAAACGCAAACGGTGTGTGCTTGCCTTGGCTGTGCAGTGCGTCGGGTGTGACGTGCCATTCCACCGCGGAATCAAACACCACGATATCGGCCACGCCGCCCACATGCAACTGGCCCAAGCTGTTGCTTTGACCTTGCACTTTGCCCAACACTTTGGCGGGTTGTGCGGTCAGTACATCGAGCGCACGCAACACGCTCACCTTGCTGTCTAGCGCCCACTTGAGCGAGAGGCTGAGCAACAGCTCCAAGCCCGTCGCACCCGATTCGGCTTCGGCAAATGGCAGGGCCTTGCCATCGTTGTCGATGGGCGTGTGGTCAGACACCAAAGCGTCGAGCGTGCCATCGGCCAAGGCGGCACGCAAAGCTTCGCGGTCGCGTTGTTGGCGCAGCACAGGCGTCACGCGTGCGCGGCTGTCGAAGTAGCCAATGTCATGGTCGCTCAAGTGCAGGGAGTTGATGCTCACGTCAGCCGTTAAGCCTAAGCCTTCTTTCTTAGCAGCACGCACCAGCTCCACACCTTCGGCGCTGGAGATGCGGCACAAGTGCACGCGGGCTTTGGTGCTGCGCATGAGCGCAAAAATGGTGTGCAAGGCAATCGTTTCTGCGGCTACAGGCACGCCGCCCAAACCCAAACGGGTGGCGAGTGGGCCGCTGGCTGCCACGCCTTTGCCCAAATGCATGTCTTGCGGGCGCAGCCACACGGTGTAGCCAAAGGTGGCGGCGTATTGCAAAGCGCGTTGCAACACTTGGGTGTTTTCCAACGGAACTTCAGCTTGACTAAAGCCCACGCAGCCTGCGTCGGTGAGGTCTGACATTTCGGTCAGCACTTCGCCCTTCAAACCACGGGTGAGTGCACCCAGTGGGAACACGCGTGCGCGGTGCAGTTTTTCGGCGCGGAACTTGAGCATTTCAATCAAGCCTGGCTCGTCCAACACGGGATCGGTGTCGGGTGGGCACACGAGGCTTGTCACACCACCAGCTACGGCGGCCATGAGCTCGGAAGCCAGCATGCCTTCGTGTTCGTAGCCGGGTTCGCGCAAACGCACTTGCAAGTCGACCAAGCCAGGTGCGACGATGCAGCCCTTGGCGTCGATCGTTTGTTCGGCTTTGAAGTTGGCGGGTAATTTTTCGCCTGCTTTGGCGATGGCAACGATGTGGCCATCAGCCACCGCCACATCGGCGGTGTGGTCAAAGCCAGAGGCTGGGTCGATCACGCGACCGTTTTGAATCAGGATGTTCATGCTTCATTCCCCGCCACGATCGACATCACGGCCATACGCACAGCAATACCAAACGTCACCTGCGACAAGATGACACTTTGCGGTCCATCGACCACGGCAGAGTCAATCTCCACACCTCGGTTGATGGGGCCTGGGTGCATCACGATGGCGTCGGGTTTGGCCAGCTGCAACTTCTCTTGCGTGAGGCCAAACGATTTGAAATATTCTTGGCTCGATGGCAGCAACGCGCCGCTCATGCGTTCGTTTTGCAAGCGCAGCATGATGACTACGTCGCAGCCCTTGATGCCTTCTTCAAGGTTGTTGAACACTCGCACACCCATGGCGGACAAGTCGCTGGGCACCAAGGTCTTGGGGCCGACCACGCGCACTTCGGCGCAGCCGAGTGTGGTGAGCGCGTGGATGTCAGAGCGCGCCACACGTGAGTGCAACACGTCGCCCACGATGGCCACGGTGAGGTTGGTGAAATCTTTTTTGTAGTGACGGATGGTGTACATGTCCAGCAAACCCTGCGTGGGGTGTGCGTGACGGCCGTCACCGGCGTTGACCACGTGCACATGCGGAGCAACGTGCTCAGCAATGAGGTAAGGCGCACCCGACTCGCTGTGGCGCACCACAAAAATATCAGCAGCCATCGCACTCAGGTTGGCGATGGTGTCGAGCAGCGACTCGCCTTTGGCTGCGGATGAACGCGCAATGTCAAGGTTGAACACGTCTGCAGACAAACGCGTGGCAGCAATTTCAAACGTGGTGCGTGTGCGTGTGCTGTTTTCGAAGAACAGGTTGAACACGCTCTTGCCGCGCAAGAGTGGCACCTTCTTCACTTCGCGGTCGTTGACCGAGACGAAGTTGGCTGCGGTGTCGAGGATGTGCGTCAAAATATTGCGCGACAAACCTTCGGTGGAGAGCAGGTGAATCAGCTCGCCGTTTTTATTGAGTTGGGGGTTGCGTTTGTAGAGCATAGGAGTTCTTGTAATCAGCCCTTCACTGAGAAATTAAATTGGCCGTTGTCGTCTTTGGTCAGCGCCAGCGATTGGGTGGAGGGCAGCGCCACACGCGCTGCGGCATAGTCGGCCTGAATGGGCAGCTCGCGGCCACCACGATCCACCAACACGGCCAGCTGCACGTTGGCAGGACGGCCGTAATCGAACAACTCGTTGAGCACCGCGCGGATGGTGCGGCCGGTGTAGAGCACGTCATCCAGCACGATGAGGTGTGCGCCGTTCACTTCAAACGGCAGCTTGGTTTGACCGCCATCGGCCAAGCCGCGTTGTGCAAAGTCGTCGCGGTGCATGGCTGACGAAATGCTGCCCGCTTCGCCTTCTAGGCCCAAATCTTTTTGCAAACGAGCAGCGAGCCAAGCACCACCCGAGGTGATGCCCACCAAACGTGTGGTGGGCGTGAGCATGCTGCGCACGCCTTTGAGCAGCTCGGTGTACAAGCTCTCCGCACTTAAGCTCATTACGTTTGGCATGAGGTTTCCGTGGGTACTCATAAGTTCTCTCGAAAAAATTGATTGAGGATGATGCAAGCCGATGCCGCATCTGCATCTTTGGCACCCTGGCTGTGCGCTTCGGTGGTGCTGTAACGCTCGTCCACTTCAAACACAGTCAGGTTAAAACGTCCGTTGAGTTGGCGTGCAAATTTTTTAGCCTTGGCCGTGTTCTCGTGCGCCGCGCCGTCTGGGTGATACGGCACGCCCACCACCAGTGCGTCGGGCTGCCACTCCGCAATGCGTTTGGTAATGAGGGCCCAGCGTGCATCGCCTTCGGCATTGACCGTGGCTTGCGGTTGGGCTTCGCGCAGCATGCGGCTGCCGTAGGCCACGCCGGTGCGTTTGACACCGAAGTCAAACGCGAGGAAAGATTGAAAGTGCGCTGGTACAGCTGGCTTTGGTGCAGAGACCAAAGGTGCTGCGGCCAGGGGTGCGGCGGCCAACGTAGGTGCCGCTTGTGTGGTCACATCAAGCGCCGTGCTCATGAGTGCCCCACTTCGTTGGACAACATCCAAGGCTCGAGGCCCAGCAGCTTCATGGCACGTGCGTAGCGTTGCTCCACGGGCGTGTCAAAAATCACGGCCATGTCGGCGCCCACAGTCAGCCAACTGTTCTCAGCCAGTTCTGATTCCAACTGACCTTCACCCCAAGCTGAATAGCCCAGAGAAATCAGCACGCGTTTGGGGCCAGCGCCAATCGACAAAGCTTCGAGCACGTCTTTGGAAGTGGTCATCTCCAGGCCATCGAGGATGGTCATGGTGGAGGCGTAGACAGATGCTTTGTCGCTCACGGCGCTCAAAGCTGCGGCTTCTTGGGCGGCTTCGGTCGCAGCTTTATTTGCCTCTTGTTGCGCAGCCTCTGGAGCGGTGGCCGGTGGCGTCACTGCTACAGCCTCGCCTACATGCTGCACCTCATGACTCCACAAGGCATCGTGCAACACAAAGCCGCGCTCGGTGTGCACAGGGCCACCTTGCAGCACAGGAGCATTCATCAGGTCTTGGCGGTGCAAGGGCAGGTCGACTTTTTCAAACAACTCTTTCATCGACAACTCGCCAGGTTTGTTGATGACCAATCCCATCGCCCCGCGCTCGCTGTGCTCGCACACATAGACCACGCTTTTGGCAAAAATCTCGTCTTCCAAACTGGGCATTGCAATCAAAAAATGATGCGTCAGGTTGATGGAGAGAGAATCAGCGGTCATATGCCAATTTTAAAGGGTGAACATGCCTAAGCTCTCGCCTCATTCACCTCACGTCGACAAAGGTCTGATGTGGTTCCGCCGCGACCTGCGCGCCTTTGACAACGCAGCGCTGTTTCACGCGCTCAAAAGCTGCAAACAAGTGCACTGCGTTTTCGTGTTTGACAAGGCCATTTTGGACAGCCTGCCCCGTGCAGACCGCCGCGTGGAGTTCATTCGCGAGTCGCTGGTGGCGCTGGACGCCGAGCTGCATGCTGTGGCTGGCCAAGCCGGTGCGGGTCTGATCGTGCGCCACGCGGTGGCGGCTGATGAAGTACCTCGCCTCGCCCACGAACTGGGCGTGCAAGAGGTGTTTGCCAACCATGACGACGAGCCCGACGCCCTGGCACGCGACGCCCAAGTGCGCGGCGCTTTGGCCAACTTTGGTATTGGTTTTCAAACCTTCAAAGACCATGTGATTTTTGAGCGCAGCGAGTTGCTGACCCAAATGGGCAAGCCCTATGGCGTGTTCACGCCCTACAAAAACGCATGGCTGCAAAAGGTGAACGACTTTTATTTGAAGTCCTACCCCGTGGGCAAATACATCAAGGCCTTGGCCGCGCGGCCCAAGGCCTACCAACTGCCTGTGCCGAGCTTGGCAGACCTTGGCTTTGAAGCCACCAACCTCAGCAGCCTCCACGTGCCCACCGGCAGTCCCGGCGGCTTGGCCCTGTTTGAAGATTTCTTCGACCGCATGGACAAGTACGACGAAACCCGTAACTTCCCCGCCATCAAAGGCCCCAGCTACTTGGGCGTGCATTTGCGCTTTGGTACGGTGTCGATTCGCCAGCTGGCATCGACCGCGTACAAGCGCATGTTGGTGGGCTCAACCGGTGCAGAAATTTGGCTGTCGGAGCTGGTGTGGCGCGATTTTTATCACCAAATCTTGCACCACCACCCGCGTGTGGTGACGGGCGCGTTCAAGCCCGAATACAACGACATCAAATGGGACCACCACAAGCATGCCAAAGAGCTGTTTGCCGCCTGGTGCGAAGGTCGCACCGGCTACCCGTTGGTGGACGCAGCGATGGCGCAAATCAACCAAACCGGCTACATGCACAACCGCCTGCGCATGGTGGTGGCTAGCTTCTTGACCAAAGACCTTGGCATTGATTGGCGCTGGGGCGAGCGCTACTTTGCCGAGCACCTGAACGACTTTGACCTCGCTGCCAACAACGGCGGCTGGCAGTGGGCCAGCTCTAGTGGCTGTGATGCGCAGCCCTACTTTCGTATCTTCAACCCCACCAACCAAAGCGAAAAGTTTGACCCCGAAGGTAAGTTCATTCGCCGCTATGTGCCCGCATTGGCCAAGCTCAGCAACAAAGCCATCCACGCGCCGTGGCTGGCCAAACCTTTGGAATTAGAAGAAGCGGGGTTGGTGTTGGGACGCGATTACCCCAGACCCATCGTGGACCACGCCGAGGCGCGTTCGCTCACGCTGGAGCGTTACGCAGTCGTGAAGAAGGTGAAATAAGAAGCGAGGCTATTCGTCACGACAGCGCGTCAGCACTGTCACTCGCCCTGGTAGCAGGAAATCAAAGGCTATTCGCCTTTAAGGGCCGCCAACACATTCGCCTGCGGCTCGCGCACACTGCCCACCGCAAAGTGCTGCAGCAAGCGGCTCACCTCTTGGGCGCCGCTCAGGCTGGTTTTGATGTCATCTGCCACGCGCTTGGCGCGCAGGCGGGCCAGTTGCACCGCCAACGAATCAGCCACTTGTTGCACTGCCGTCAACTGCACATCTTGGGCAAGCTGGGCCATGCTTTGCACATCCAACTGAGCTTCGGTGGGCAAGTCAGACTCAGGCGACTCTGACCAATCGTTGAGGATGCTGACCAAGCGCTGCGAAATCACATCGGCCTGCTCTAAAAACAGCAGATGGTTAATGACTTGCAAGCTGTCGTCGATGGGTTTGTCATGCTCGTTGAACTGCTCGCGCAGCTGCAAACCACTCAGCACCTGCGAGGCAGCGCTGGCCTCGGCCTCTTCGATGCTGCGGTTGGGGGCCAAGCGCAGGCCTTCAAAAAAATGGGTGGCCAGCGACCAAAAAGTGCGCCAGCCGGGCATGGTCTCAGCGTCTAGCTGACGCTGACACAGCAGCTCCAACTGTCTGGCCGCATGCGTATCCACCGCTGGGCGCTGGCGCAGCAAGGCCAACACATGGCTTTCAAACTGCGCACGTAACAGCATGGTGTTTAGATTTGCACCATTTCAAAATCTTCTTTGCGCGCGCCGCACTCGGGACAGGTCCAGTTCATGGGCACATCGGCCCACGCGGTGCCAGCAGCAATGCCGTGTTCGGGTGCACCGGCCTCTTCGTCATAAATCCATCCACAAATCAGACACATCCAGGTATTAGCCACAGTATTTCTTTCATCAACGCATAGAATGAAATGCATTGTATCGACCCACTCATGGCGCCAGAAAACACCCCTCTCTCCACCGAAATTGCCTTGTCAGACGAGACCAGCGGCGCGCCCCCGTGCGTGCTGGTGTTCAACGCCAACGACCCCAGCGGTGCGGGCGGTTTGTCAGCCGACGTGCTGGCTGCTGGCTCTGTGGGCGCCCACGCGCTGCCCGTGGTGACGGGCGCCTACATGCGCGACACCGCTGAAATTTTTGACCACATCGCCTTTGACGATGACGCCGTGGCCGAACAAGCCCGCAGCGTGCTCGAAGACATGAGCGTGCAAATCATCAAAGTAGGTTTTTGCGGCAACCCAGACAACCTGAGCGTGATTGCCGAAATCAGCACCGACTATGCCGAAGTGCCTGTCATCGCCTACATGCCCAACCTCTCGTGGTGGGAAGACGAAAAGATTGACGCTTACTTAGACGCATTCCGTGAACTGATCTTGCCCCAAACCACCGTGCTGGTAGGCAACCACAACACCTTGTGGCGCTGGCTGCTGCCCGACTGGAGCAACGAAAAAAGCCCCAGCCCGCGCGACATTGCACGCGCCGCCGCCGAAGTGGGCGTGCCCTATGTGCTGGTGACCGGCATCAACCATCCCGACCAACACATTGAAAACGCTTTGGCCACCGCCCACACCGTGATGGTGAGTGAGCGCTTTGAGCGTTTTGACGCCATGTTCTCTGGCGCGGGCGACACCCTCAGCATCACACTGGCTGCCGTACTGGCTGCAGGCACCGACCTAGAGCTGGCCACCCGCGAAGCGCTGAACTACCTCGACCAAAGCCTCAACAGTGGCTTTCGCCTAGGCATGGGCCACATCGTGCCCGACCGCATGTTTTGGGCCGAAGAAGACACCGAAGACGAAGACACCGACGGCCTGCCAGCCACGGCAGAAGACTTCTCGCTGCCACGCCACGAAACCAAACATTGATAGTTAAAAGACCATGACCGATTTGAACCAAACCCTGTTTGACCGCGCTGCCCAAGTCATCCCCGGTGGCGTGAACTCGCCTGTGCGTGCGTTTCGCGCCGTGGGCGGCACACCCCGCTTTGTGCAACGCGCCCAAGGCGCTTATTTTTGGGATGCCAACGGCCAAAAGTACATCGACTACATCGGCTCATGGGGCCCGATGATTTTGGGCCACGGCAACCCCTTGGTGCTGGAGGCTGTACAAAAAGCGGCCTTGGATGGCTTCTCATTCGGCGCACCCACCGAGCGCGAAATTGAACTGGCAGAAGAAATTTTGAAGCACGTGCCCTCGATGGAGATGGTGCGCTTGGTCAGCTCGGGCACCGAAGCCGGCATGAGCGCTTTGCGCTTGGCACGTGGCGCGACGGGCCGCAATAAGTTCATCAAGTTTGAAGGTTGCTACCACGGCCATTGCGATGCTTTGTTGGTCAAAGCAGGTTCAGGCCTTGCCACCTTTGGCAACCCCACCAGCGCGGGCGTTCCGCCTGAGGTGGTGCGCGACACCTTGGTGCTGGAGTACAACAACATCGCGCAACTTGAAGAAGCATTTGCGCTGCACGGCAAAGAACTGGCCTGCGTGATGATCGAACCCATCGCAGGCAATATGAACTTTGTGCGTGCATCAGTCCCATTCATGAAACGCTGCCGCGAGCTGTGCACCGAGCACGGCGCACTGTTTGTGTTTGACGAAGTCATGACGGGTTTCCGTGTCGCGTTGGGCAGCGCACAAAGCGTGTACGCCAAGCTCATTCCCGGCTTCAAGCCCGACGTGACCGTGCTGGGCAAAGTCATTGGCGGCGGCATGCCGTTGGCCGCGTTTGGTGGTCCACGCGCCATCATGCAGCAGCTCGCGCCCACTGGCCCCGTGTACCAAGCTGGCACCCTCAGCGGCAACCCGGTGGCCACCGCTTGCGGGTTGGCCACCTTGCGCGAAATTGCCAAGCCTGGTTTTTACGAAGCATTGGGTGCGCGCACACAAAGCTTGGTGAACGGCCTCACCGCCGCAGCGGCGAAAGCAGGCGTGCCATTCAGCGGTGACTGCCAAGGCGGCATGTTTGGCTTCTTCTTGTTGCCCGAATTGCCACAAAACTACGCCAAGGTCATGACCAGCGACAGCCCCAAATTCAACAAGCTCTTCCACGGCTTGCTTGACCGTGGCGTGTACATCGCACCTGCCTTGTACGAAGCAGGCTTTGTGAGCGCCGCACACACCGAGGCTGATATTGCACAAACTGTGGCCATGGCCGCTGAAGTGTTTGCACAGCTATGAGAAAACTTTTGCTTGCCTTGACCGTCGTGGCCGCTGCGCCTGCAGCGCTGGCTGACATTTGGATCAACCCAGGTTTTTATTCGCACCACTTTGACAAATCAAAAGACCTGAACAACAACAACACTGGCTTTGGCGTGGAAGCCACCATCAGCAATACCTACTCACTGACAGCGGGTGTGTTTGAAAACAGCAATCGCGAAACTTCTCACTACATTGGCGCGTATGTCATGCCTTTTCAGAGGGGGGCATTCAAGGCTGGTGCTGCGGTAGGCGCGTTTGATGGCTATCCCAAAATGCGTGAAGGCGGTTGGTTTCCAGCCATCGTCCCAACAATGGCCATCGAAGGTCGACGCGTGGGCTTAAACGTCTTTCTCATTCCAAAGATTGGCGACAAAGTCAACAGTGCCCTCGCCTTTCAAGTCAAATTCAACATCGCGCCGTAAGGCGTTTTCTCCTCTCGTCCTTCTCGGGCGCATTTCCCCACAAGGACTTTCATGAAAAAAACATTCCAACTCCAAGTCGAAGGCAAACACCCAGAGCGTTTGCTTGAAGCCATCAAGCACGACATTCGCAAATACCTCAAGCGCGAACGCCGCCGCGATGTGCCCGAAGGCGCAGACTTTTGGGACTTTGATTGCAAATTTGGCTTGACCGAAGAAGCCGCCGAAGTGGTGCACTTGGCCAACGTCATCACCTGCATCGACAACGCTGTGGCCAACCAAGCCACACAGTTTTATGTTGAGCTTTTGGCCAAGCCTGGCGTGCGCACCAAGCGCCCTGCAGGCGAAGCGCTGGAGCACCAAGAACGTCATGCGTTTGATGGCTTGGATAACGACAACAACGATTGATCGTTGATGGATGTTTTGTGTTGATTCGCAGCCCACAAAAAAAAGCCACCTTCA
>JACCDW010173661.1_pt1 | contig 22731 bp, 26 predicted proteins | sample 7449781 | NCBI WGS metagenome assembly JACCDW01 (sample SAMN15323449, study PRJNA562643) | freshwater metagenome | isolation source: river surface water | place: USA:Blue River Watershed | collected 2017-08-18
ATCGTTCGTGTTCCGCTGTGGGATGAATACAAGTGCATTGATATCGCTCGCGCCGCTCTTGAAGAGGAGAAGAAGCAATGAACATCTTCTATATCGATAGAGACCCATTCAAAGCGGCTGAGCAAATGGTCGATAAGCATGTCGTCAAGATGATTCTTGAAACAGCACAATTGCTTTCGACTGCTCATCGTTTGCTTGATGGTGTAGAATATGTTGGTCAGTCGGCGTCAGGTCGTAAGGCTCGGCGTTGGCGTTTGCCTGATGATCGCGAAACCATTCTGTATTCGGCAACTCATATCAGCCACCCATCTGCTGTATGGTGTCGTCAGTCGAACAACAACTACACCTGGTTGTATTGTCACTTTGTTGGATTGTTGAACGAATACACTTATCGATATGGTAAAACTCACAAGTGCGCTGAGCCTGCTTTTCGTCAGATGCTACAGACTTTGCCCGCAAACATTCCTGTCGGTCATTTTACACCTGTTACTCCTGCAATGCCTGACGAATACAAAGTACCTTGCTCTGTACAATCTTATCGCAACTACTACAAGCAGGGTAAGACGCATCTTCATGCATGGACTAAGCGTCAAGTACCAGACTGGTTGGCTGCATAAATATTAAATCGTCATTATTCGGTGAAGTTTCTCAGAGGAGAAAATATCGTAAACAACTAAAAAGGAAACATAATGTTCAATCTCAAAATAGCTGCGTTTGCAGGCGCGGCTCTATTTGCATTTGCAATCGGAGTGCCGGCAGAAGCAGCGACGATAAAGAAAAGAGCAGGCGTTACGTATAGTTGCACAATAACACAAAATGGTTATGAAAGATGTGTAGCGATTAAAAAGAAAAGAGTAGCAAAACGAAGAACAAACACACAAAGAAGAACAGCGACCCTGCCACAGGCCGAATGGCCTGTTCAATATGACACCACACACATACATTCAGTAGCTTCTCGTTTTGTTGGTTTGCATGAAAGAACCGATAGAGGTACTTTAAAGCAAATCGTGAATGTAGATCCAGCAAGAACACCTTGGTGTGCTGCATTCGTAAATGCTATGTTAAATAGATCAGGTATTCAAGGTACAGGGTCTAATCATGCGAGAAGCTTCTTAAGATATGGAGTCGCCACTCATGTACCTAGAAGGGGTGACATTGTAGTGGTTGGGCGCCATGTAGGTTTCTATGAAGGTCATGTGACACGTAATGGAAGAACTTATGTGGCTGTTCTTGGTGGTAACCAAGGCAACTCTGTGAGAACAAGTTATTACCCAGCTTCTAGGGTTCTGGCATATCGCAGAGTAGCTTGAGATTATAAATAGGAGTATCAATGCCAGTATATTCATTCGTTAACAAAGATAGCGGTGAAGAGTATGAACTTACTCTCACCTATGATGAGATGAAGAAGCACCTTGAGGATCATCCTGAGGTGAATCAAACATTTCGTATGAACCTAGTCGATCCAGTAGGCATCGGCGTCAGTAAACCGCCATCAGATTTTCAAAAGTATGTCATCGGAAAAGTTAAAGAAGCTCCGGGGGCACACAATCCTGCAATCGAGAAAAGATGGCATATTCCAAAAGAAGTGTAAATTGAAAAATAAAAAGCGTATTGATACTTCAAGAATAGGGAGGGGTCGCTCAGCGAGGGCGGCCCCTTTTGCGTATAAAGGAGCAAACATGTCTAAGAAGCCAAAGAAGAATAATACACAGCAACAGACACCTGCACAGAACAATCACTTTGAACTTCGCACTATCAAGCCTCTTACACCAAACCAACAAATCACATTCGATGCATATGAACAAGGATACAATCTCATGCTTCATGGATTTGCTGGCACAGGTAAAACATTCTGCGCCCTTTATCTAGCACTAGAAGAAATATTAAAAACAAACTCAAACTATGATAGAATTGTACTGATTAGATCAGTCGTACCGTCTAGAGACATGGGTTTCTTACCAGGTTCCATTAAAGACAAGATTGCAGTCTATGAAGAGCCATATAAAGAAATCTGCGACGATCTATTTGGTCGTGGTGATGGATATGGCATTCTCAAAATGAAGAAGCTGATTGAGTTTACGACAACTTCATTCTTACGCGGTCTGACATTTAACAATTCTATCGTGATCGTAGATGAGACCAACAACATGACTTATCAAGAAATCGATACCGTCATGACTCGTCTTGGTAACAACTCACGGATCATCTTCTGTGGAGACTATCGTCAATCTGATTTGAACAGACCATATGAAAAGACGGGCATTAACACGTTTATGAATGTTACGAAACGTATAAATAGTTTTAAACACGTAGAGTTCCAAAAAGAGGATATCGTTCGAAGCGGTGTCGTCAGGGACTACATCATTCAGAAAACGGAAATGGGACTATGAGCAACTTAATCAACAACGCAGTAAACGTATTAAAAAAGCATGTCGGCACCCACACGGTTCATGAAGAACTTCTAAGTGAGCAGGAACTTTTCGAAGAAGCTGCCGCTCCTGATGATGAAATCCCAGAGGGTATGCCTAAGAACGTTCACGACTTCATGTTTCACCTTTCAGGACCAAGCGATCCTACAGGTGACAAGAAGGGTTCGATATCACTAAATGAAGCAAAGACGACGCTCTTTGACATCTCAAGAGGTGATAGACCAGGTGAAATTCAGAAGCCGTCAGCAGAAGCTCACAAGAACATGGGTCTTCCTAAGACAGCGGCTATGATTGATACTGCAAGACAAGAAGGTCTTGGTGAAAAGGATAATCTGCATAAGAAAATCGGTGCAGGGTTTAGATCAGCATTCAGTCAGATGCAGAGTGAGCATCCTACAGTTACAAGACAGAAGCTCAGAGAAGCTAAAACCGCTTTCAGAGACTTCGCTAGATCGCGTGGTCTGAAAGCAAAGACGCCTCCTGCCATGATGGGTGGAAATATGAAGACAGAAAAGTCTTCTGGTGAAGGTGTTCTTACTACAGGTCTCAATCTAGCACCTCACGCAACATCAGGTCTACATGGCTTTGACGTTTGCCCCAATGCATCTTCTGATTGCCGCAAGAACTGCTTGGGAACAGAAGCTGGTGGTAATAGACAGTATCCTGATGCTGCACTATCAGCTAAGGTTCTTCGTACACACTTTGTTGCAGCACATCCTGAACACGCAGCAAGAATTATTGATCACGAAATCTCGCTTCATAAGAAGAAAGCGCAAAAGGCTGGTATGATTCCAGGTGTGCGTATGAACGTTACTTCAGACATCTCTTGGGAGCATCATGCTCCTCAGCTATTTGAAAGACACAAGGACGTTCAGTTCTATGACTACACGAAGCTACACAACAGAGTTCTTCGTTCGCTCGCTCCAAAGAAAGAAGGAAGCCACTTCAATTCTATGGGACATCCAAGCAACTATCACTTGACACTATCACATACGGGTAGCAGTCATGGTGAATCGAATGATAAGGCTGCTTCAGAAGTTCTGAAGAGAGGTGGCGTTGTCGCGATGGTATTCCAGCGCGGTAAGAAGTCTGGCGGTCTGCCATCTCATGTCGTAGATCATGCAACAGGTAAAAAGTATCCAGTTGCAAATGGCGATGATGATGATAATACATTCGACCGTCATACGACATTGGGCAGAACCGAAGGCCAAGCACATCAAGGCGTTGTCTCAGGTCTTATGCTCAAGGGTGTTAAGAATGAAGACGCCGGTAGCTTTGCGAACAAGGTAGAAAATGGTGAATCACATATCAATAAGCCCGCTACCGTATCAGAACAAAAAATGTCGTTCATTAAGAAGATTCAAGAAAAAAGAGCCTTGAAAGAGTCTTCATCTGATGCTATGATCTCTTTTCGTCAAAAGGTAGATGCAAAGCGTTTAGTGCCTTCTCGCTCAGGATCAAAAGGTGGCGACGGAGGTGGCAACGGTGGTGATGGAAATGGTGGATGAAAACCTTCAATTATTTGACTAATATGCCTGAAATGAAATCTCTTGCCGTCGAAGAAACCGGCGGCAAGAGACACTATATCTCTCCAAATGGAATCAAATTACCCTCTATAACAACAGTCCTAGGTCACTTCAAGAAAGCTCAGATTATCGAATGGCGCAATCGCGTTGGTAACAAAGAAGCAAACGCAATATCTAATCGTGCCGCTACTCGTGGTACGAAGTTTCACGCTCTCGTAGAACGCTATCTGAGGAATGAGCAAAACTTGTTCGAAGGTGTGATGCCTGATATGAGGCAAGCATTTTCGGACATTAGATCAACACTTGATTATATTGACAATATTCACTATATCGAAGCACCTCTGTATTCAGAAGTTCTTGGTGTTGCTGGTCGAACAGACGTAATTGGCGAGTTTACTGGTGTACCCAGTATCATCGACTTCAAGACTTCTCTTAGAGAGAAGAAAGAAGAATGGATCGAAAACTACTTTGAACAGGGTACCGGTTACTCTTTGATGTACGAAGAACTGACAGGATTTCAGATCAATCAAATCGTCATCATCATATCGGTTGACGGTCTAGACAAGCCTCAAGTCTTTGTCAAGAATCGTATAGACTATATTGATTCGCTCATGACAAAGATTGAAGTCTACAAAAAGGAACACGAATATGTTTATTGATCTCTGGATTGTCTGCATCTTCTCTCTTTTGTTTGGTGCCTGTGCATACATCAACTACAACAGAGGTATCAAAAAGGGTATTGAGACGACACTATTGGTTCTAGAAGATCAGAAGATCATTCGCATAAATGGGGAAGATGTTCTTCCCTATAACAAAGAAGTAGTCTAAAAGGAGAAAAACATGTTTGAACTTATCGTAGGTTTTGCTGCTGGTCTTGTCGTGGGTTGGAATCTACTCCCACAACCAGCATGGGTTAAGGGTCTATGGACGAAATATTTCGGTTGACAGGTCGAGTGATCTGATATACTATATACAAATGCTGAGGTCGTTGAGGCAAACGAAATAAGCGAACTGGACGCGGGGGCGGTACCCGCCGCCTCCACCATAAACATCAGACTGAAAGAGTGTCCCTTTCGAGTGACTGTCCTCCTTCCAGCAGGATGTGTGCCAAAATAGACTGCCCTAACGGAATTAAGAATAGGCACATGATGTTTATGATGGGGGCGAAACAGGATCGACAGGCGTAGTAAAGGTGTGCGGAGACCAAAAGCGAAAAACTAAATGCAAACGATAACTTTGCAGTTGAGGCTCGCCTAGCGGCGTAATCTCTTGGGTATGGGCTCCACCTAGAAACAGAACGGGCCCACTTCACACAAACACAAAAGGAAATGTATCATGACATATAAGTCTGCAATTCAATCTAAGACCCCATTTGAAATCCGTACAGAACTTCTCGCTCAGGCTCAGTCTATTCTCTTTGAACGACTGATGGCTGAACGTATGCGTCTTGAGAACGATTGGAATACTCAGCGCGAAGTGGCTTTTGCATTGCGAGAAAACGGACATTCAGCATTGCTTCCAGAATTTCCTAAACTCCCTACCATTTCTACTGAAGAGATTATCGCCGAAGCACGAAAGTTAAACGAGTTCGTTTCTAACGGGTGATAACATGACACTTCTCATCTATGCAATCATCGGTGCGAGCTTCGGCTATATTGCCATATGGTCGTCAGTCATCTTCAATAAGACCCTAGAGGAAAGGGTGAGAAGCCTCTTGCTTGGCGTCGTTATTGATGTTATTATGCTGATTCTCTTTGCAATGAATGGGCAAGGTGCAATGTTCGTATGGATGCTTATCTTTAAGTACATCTTTCTTTCAGCAATCGATCTTGATAAGACATTGAGGCAGTAATGGCAACAAAAGAAGAGATTACAGATTTTTCCATGAAGATCGAAGATATTGTTTGGATGAAAGACGTATCTTATATGGATGCAATCATTCTATACTGTGAAGAGACTGGCTTTGAAGTTGAGTTGGCCGCAAAACTCATCAGTGGTGTTCTCAAGTCAAAGATCAAGATCGAAGCCGAGTCTCTTCATTTTCTTCCTAAGTCTAACACGGCAAAGTTACCGATATGATGACGATGCGAATTGACGACTTTGAGAAGTTTGCTGAATACTGTAAATTTGAAGGTGTTACATTCAATTATGCTCGTGACTTGTATAACAATACTGTATGCATTCAACTATCAAAAGATGGATATAGTATTGAGCAGAAAATTGAGGCACATGTATTAGAGAACAACCTTTATTTGTACGTACTTCAAGAAACGCTTGCGAAACTGAAGAAACATATCATTCAGCAGGATATTATTCAACCTATCGTTATGTCAGGTGCAAATTCGAGGAGTATTGTTATGGATGAGATCGCTACCACAGCGCAGAAGTTTTCTGACAATGATATTGCTCGCATCGGAGACTTGAAGCGTCGTGCTAAGAGCCTTATGTCTCAGGTGTTTGCTTTCTACGGCGTGATCGATAAGACCAGAATGGTGCTTGCGGGCGGTTGCTTCACTTCGTGGTATCATGGCGAGTCACCAAAAGATCATGATGTATTCATTTTGGGCTCTAATGGTGCTAAGATAAACCCTGCTGAATGGCCCGAAGAACGATATAAGATTGGTAACGCCGACTATCTCAATGCTATGAATCTTAATGCTAAGATTGATGATGTCATTCTTGACAAACAGACGAATATTCAGTATATTGTGACGAGATATAAGACACGAGAAGAACTGATCAAGCACTTTGATGTGGAACATTCTTGTGTCTCTTATGTGCCCTCTGATGATAAACTCTATATCAGCCCTTTGACATTCGATTGCATCAAGAATAAGAAGTTGATGGCTCATAACGGTAAGATTGCACATTGGCGTATCCACAAGTTCTCATTGAAGGGTTTTACAGTTGAGAATGTCAGCGTTTGATACGTACTGCTTATATCTTGCGCTGAAGAATCACTTTTCTCGTGAGAGCTATGACTTCTTCAAGTACAACGGTAAGACAAACGCAAATAAGGAATCGTTCATGTCTAGGCGTGATCGATTTCAATTTCAGAAAATGTCTCGAATGTACAATGACGATGAATTGCAAGATGCGTTCATCGCGAACATTCTAAAAGATAAGACTTGGATTGGTGATATGATCGATGAAGAAGCGCATAGCAACTTCATCGACTATCGCAAAAGACATCAGTCATTATCTTATACCTTTAGCAATGAACTAGACACTCTCTTTGCAAAAGAAACACCTGAGAAAGCCTTCAGATCAACAGGTAACAGCTTTGCGCCCATCTTGACGTATATAATACGAGAAGATGTTTCTATGGAGACGGCCGTTATTCTAGATCGGTTCATCGGCTTCTCAAAAAACTTTGATAGTCTATTTGATAATCATCGAATGAAAATCCAGAAGTATGCACCCTTTATCACGTTCGATAAGAACAAGATGAAGTCTATACTGAAGGAGAAACTGGATGAGTATGGACTTTCCTCACAAAGACAAAAAGTCTACGATAGCGTTGACTAAATAGAATTGACAGAGCGAGATTGTTCTGTCAATATACAAAAGCATATAACGTTCATACATCGAACATACGGAGAAAACATATGTCAAACTTTGCGTCCCTCAAGAAGTCTTCTGGTTCCCTCGACCGCCTTTCTAAAGAAATCGAAAAGCTCAACTCATCTACTTCTAATGAGAAGAAGGGTGATGATCGCTTTTGGAAGCTAGATCGCGATAAGAGCGGTAACGGCTCTGCTGTTATTCGATTTCTTCCGCCTTCTGCGGTTGATGGTGAAGATTTCCTTCCTTGGGTGCGTGTTTTCAATCACGGCTTTCAAGGTCCTACGGGTAAGTGGTACATTGAAAACTCTCTGACTACTCTAGGTCAGAAGGACCCTGTCGGTGAATATAACACTGAGCTTTGGGGTGATAGAACGATTGAAGACCCTAACTATCGCGTTGAAGAGCGCAAGCAGGCTCGTAAGCAGAAGCGCAGGCTAAACTATATCAGCAACATCTATGTTGTTTCTGATCCTAAGCATCCTGAAAACGAGGGTAAGGTCTTTTTGTTCAAGTACGGCAAGAAGATTTTTGATAAGATCACTCTTCTCATGAACCCTGAGTTCGAAGGTGACGAGAAGGTCAATCCTTTCGATCTTTGGTCGGGTGCGAACTTCAAGATTCGTATTCGCACGGGTGATGGTGGTTATCCTAACTACGATCAGTCTATCTGGGATGCACCAAAGCCGCTTTCTTCTGACGACTCTGAGCTTGAGCGTATTTGGAATAAGCAGTATTCTCTGAGTGAGTTTATTGATCCTAAGAGCTTCAAGAGCTATGATGACCTCAAGAAGCGTCTCGAAGAGGTTCTTGGTGAACAGAGGGAAGATAACTGGATGAAGCCTGCTAAGGAGCCGGTTGCTAAGGTTACCGAGAAGCCTGTCTTCAACAAGCCTAAGACTGCTGAACAGTCAGCGCCTTTTGATCTCGATGAAGACGATCCTGAGCTTGAAGATTTCAAGCGTCTTGCACTTTAAGACTGAAAGAGGGGCATCAAGCCCCTCTTTTTTTATACCCCGTATGATCCGTAGCTGAAATGATCGCCCGTAGCATCTTGGTCTTTCATACCATGTCTTTGAGCCATAGCACGTCTGAAGCTAGGTGTCTTGAAAAGTTCGTCAGTAGCGCCAGCCATTTCTTGATTCAATCGTGAAATCGTATTGTCTTCATTAACAGCGGCACTCAGGTTTGCTTGAGACATATCTCGTGTTATTTGCTTCTGGTCTTCTTCTCTCTGACGATTATCGCTTTCTAATCGTTGACTGCGAGGCTCTACGTCTTCTGCTCTATTTTGTTCTCGCGTCTTGACTTCAACTTTACCCTCACCCAAAGAAGCTTGTTCTTTGTCGTTCATTGTAAACTGAGTCTGACCTGTTTCATCAACGACTGCCATATTGTCTCGTCTATCAATAGGCACAGCCATGTCAGTACGAGGCTGATCTAGAGGAACAGCATTCAGTTCCTTTGCGTCTGTTTGCATTTCACCGCCATATGCGAAACCGGGAACAGGCTGAGTAGAAGCTTCGGCGGTTTGTGGTGCGCCAGATACTGGTGAAACTACCTCTGCTGGCCTTGCAGTGGCCATCTCTTCCAATGACTTCAAGTGTCTTTCTCTAAGGCTTTCAAGATATGTTTCTGGATTAATCTTTCTGTAAGCGCCTGTTCTTTCATCTCGCCTTTCAGCTTCAAGATGCAAATGCGGTCCTGTCGATCTTCCAGTACTACCGACTAAACCTATGTTTCGACCAGCGGTAACTTCATCACCCGGCTGAACGCTAAACTCTTTTAAATGTGCATATCTTGTTCTTGTGCCATCAGGATGTTCTACTTCTACAGTATTACCGTAACCACCTTTTTGCCCTGCGAATATAACCCTACCACCTTGAATAGAGCGAACATTGGTACCTTCATTAGCAGCATAATCAACGCCACTGTGCATTCTATCTGCTCCCGTAATTGGGTCTCTTCTCATACCGAAACTGCTGGTCTGTCGGCCTCCTTCTACTGGTAGAGAAAAGCCCGAAGAACTTTTCGATTGTTCTACTGTTCTTTGCGGGTCTTTATTATAAATTTCGTTGATCTGAGCAACGCCGGCATTAGCATCACCATTACCTAATTTGTCTAGGGCTCTATGAAAGTTTCTTTTCTGAGCATCGGTCATTCTACCATATTCTTGAACAAGCTTATTAGCAAGACCGTCAGGAAGTCTAGGTATCTCACCTTCTCGTGAAGTAAATTCTGGTTGTGAAAGTATTCTATCAAGAGACGCACGATAGTTGTCTTTTCTAGCGATGTGTTCACCCGCATTGATATGACGACCTGCTATATCCCAACCGATATATGATGCTAGTAAAGTTTCGGCGTCTTTATGTGAGATGTTAGGATTCGCTAAGAATGCTTGAGATGCTTTATTATACGTACCCATTTCTTTACGAACGAATCTAGCTTGAGCTTCTAGCGATGATTGTCCGGGCTTGATATTACCCTTATCATCGATCATGCCTTCATTCTGCATATGTTCTAGAAATGCACGTCTTCTAGATGGATCACCCCAACTCAACATACCTTGATTAGGTCTGCCGCGAACACCTGCGCCGCCACCTGGCTCTGAGTGTGTTCCGAAGATATGTCGTTCTTCAAAGTTATTTTCGCGACCTACTTCTGCTGTCAATGCTCTTGATTGACTATCACTGAAGCCAGCTTTAACAAATGCATCGTACACAGACTTTTGAACGGCTGATCTGCCTTTTAATGTGCCGACACCTTCAGCAGATGCATCAATAGCAACACCAGTTCTCTTTTGAACTTCGCTCATCCATCCCGGTATCGCAACAGCAGTATCATTCTTAGGCGCAGTTGCACGACCTTCCCTAACAGACCTACGGCCTTCTTCGCTTATCTGTTCACCTCTGACAAGCTTAGTCTCACCTTCTTTCGTCATCTGTGCGCTATAACGATAGCCAGTTAGTGATTCTAAGGTTCTAGCAAATCCTTGATCTCTTTTGAAATGCATAGGAAACAGATCGGGCAATATTGAAGGGTCGATAGATCCGAGAATGTCACGACCTCTTTTCGACTCTAACATATCCATACGATACGATAGAGGCAAACCCATCAGAGTTCTGAAGTCTACCGTTAAGTTTTGAAATCTGCCGTCTTGTGGTTTTGCCATTTATCTTCTTCTTTGTGCTGCTTGGTCACGCATTCTCTCTTCTTCATTCTTGATATACAATCTCAATAAGTCGATGTATATCTGTCTTTCCCACGGCACCATATTCTCTATATCGCTCAGACTATACTTGTGATGTTGCATCAAGTTAAAGTTAGTCTGAAAATAGTTCATCAACTTATCATGACCAAGCATTACTGAAAAAAACTTGTGAAGTCTTTATACTCCAACTTATGATTGAATCCACACGCTTCGCAAACATGATTTACGCCAATGTAGAAGTACGGAAAGTTATCGATAAACTCTTCTAACTTTTTGTAGTGTGCTTCAGTCAAACCTTCTACAAAGTCAACTATCTGATCGGGCGTAAAGTCTCGCGATGAAAATATCTTGTCTTTCTTGATAACTCTATCGATACAAGCTGCAATGATTCGAATCTTCTTCTCAAGAATAGATTCGCTGCCCATAACGGTTTTTGTGATACCGTAGTTAGGATATTTCATCTTCACTAAAGTCTCAGCATCAAGCTTGATGTCTGACTTGATATTATCATTCTTCTTTATACTTACAGTAGACAAATCTAATTCAGTATCGAATGCTTGATTGCATGTGCCTTCTTCTGTTTCGTTCTTACAAACAAACGAGACTGCAACTTTATCACTGATTGACTTTGCTCTTAGTGCAATAAAGAGAAAGTCGATATCAAAGAACGGTAAAGTATTTACATTAATATTCTTATCAACTAAACAGTTAGAAATCACTTGCTTAGTTGTATTAATAATATCATTCGTATCACCAGATTCCGCTGCTATGAGCAACATCTTTTCTTCTTTGACAAGAAAAGGTCTAACTCGTATCTCTTCACCTGTAGAAGGTAACTTCAGTTCAAAGATAGGAACATCTATCTGTGGTAAATTCATATCATAGCCTTTCACATTATGTTATAGTTTTTCCGCCTGTAACAATCGTAGCTCCTGCAATCAAGTCTCTATCAGCAGGCACTTCAGGATCAATCTTAGGTCTAGTCCATCTCACGTAAGTAAACGTCACAGCCAATCTTAGAAATTCACTATCTGCCCAAGTAACAGTCTGAGGGTTGACGATTGTGGGATACGCATCATGCAGTTTGAAATAGTATTGCGCTTGCGCGCCTGCGTCACCTTGACCTTCTTTCAGCGGCGCATCAGAGAAATGAAATATGTCGATATCACACGAATAGTCGTCACGATAGAACAGATTATAATCGTTTGGTGGATGAACGATATTCATCCAGTCATCGAAGAATTGACGCTCAAGAGACTTAGCTCGACAGATGAATGTCAGATTGATATCTTCGAACGTTGTCTGAAATGGTAGCTTTTCGTTGGGTCCATAATAACGAGCATCGACGCTCTGAAAGCCTCTACCTGGAAGTTCAGCAGCCTCACACAAGTATGGTAGCTCAGTTCTAATTCTAGAAGCGGCTTGCGGAAACCCAGTTAGATTGTTGAAGTTGGGGTTTTTGGGAGAAAAGATAACCATGAATCTAGAGGACTTTGCCGGTCCATAATAGTTCATCACAGACCTGAAACGTTCAAGTCTCAAGGCTTCTACTGACGGTGCATTATCGTATCTTATTGTTGCCATTTTTTAACTCTTTGTGACGAAGAATTGAACAGGTAGATTGATAGCCTGATCCCATTCGTCCGGTGTTATCTCTATGAATTTACTGCGAACATGATCAAATAGATATCTCTTGATACACGGTCTTGAAAGGCTCGCAAGTCTTTTTGTGCTTGAGATAAGGTCATATGACAGTCTCAGTCGAGACTTCTCTGTCATATTTTTCGCTGACTTGTACTGCATCAATCTACCAAGCAAAGCTGCGCGCTCAGCTTGCGACAAGTAGTGTAAGTTCAAACCTAAGAAACCATCACTATATCGCTCAATCGGAAATACAAGTGGAAACTTATCGTAAACTGGTAGAATGTCTTTCCACTTTGGGTCGTATATGAAAAAATACATCTTACCAATAACGGTGCCGTCTCGGCCTCGTTCTTGATTGTTTATGATCTTTTTTCTGTAGCCAGCAGCGGTTCTTGCTTTACCATAGAACCATGCTCTAGCTTGTTCGTCTCTTTCTTTTGCCATATTACTATTTATGTCGATTTTTTACTTGACAGGGTCTTGACAAGGTTCTATTATGGCTATGTCCTCCATCATATGAACTACTTTATACCTAACTCTGTTTCTGTGATCAACTTGAACTCCCATCCTTTGTCTAGACAGTATTCTCTTGCTGCTGCCCATTTAGCACTGTTTACACCCCAAGTCATTACTTCTGTTAAGTACTTCCTAGTCTTCTTCTTCTGTGTCTTAGGTTCTACTGTCTGAGCTTTAGGTTTCACTTCTAGCATCATAGTCTTTGTAGACCCATCAGACCTTTTAACCTTCACAATGAAGTCAGGGAAGTACCTATGTCTTCTGTTGTCTATAGGAGAGATATAAGGTATTGCAATCTCTTCACTTCGCCATTCAATTACACTAGGGTTCTCATCTAAATATTTCATGACTTTAAGTTCCCATAACGAACGAAAGATAATGTTCGTCGGGTCACCGCCATACTTCTTAGGATTCTTTGGAGAAAATCTACCACTGTAAGCCATATAAATATATATAAGTCACGATAGAAAGACAATAAATGGCAGAAGATTTCAGTTCAGCGGTAAACTCTGTAAGCCTTGAGGCAGGTAATTTAGCAACACCTGATCAGTTTGCTGGTGGTGTATCTTCTAGAGGTTCTGGGCTTACTGACGCTCAAAGAAGCTATCACGAAAGCCTTGCTAGAAATCGAACACAAACAGGCGTAAATGTCGGTGCCGCCGAAGCTCGTCAAAGCAAATATGATTTTAAGTGGCGTACATTTCCTGGCAACATAGGCAAAGACTATCAGGGTCACTATATGGTGATCAACATCAATGTTCCTGTTAGAGCAAATGATGCTGTTGCGGGTGCATTTGGTGATAGATTTACAGTACTCAATGAACTCTCTCGTGTAGACAGACTAAGAAATTTACTTGTCGGAGAAGCTACAGTAGGTCAGACAGTTGCAGCTTCAAGTATCATACCTCGCTATACTAAAAGAATAGCAGAATCTGTTGCTCTATATGTACCTAATACGCTTGTCTATAACACTCACAACGTCTATGAAGATATCAGCTTGAGCGCGCTCGCCGGTCAATTGGGTGTAGGTCTTTTAGGTCTTGGTGGTACTGCTAGAGCCGCAAGAAATGCAGAATTGGCAAGAAGAGGCACTAGAGCGCCTTCTATATTTGGTGACGGCGGACAACTAATACGTCGAGCTACACAGCTTCTACAGTCACCTATCAATCCTGCTATTGAAGTTCTCTTTGCAAACACTATGCAGAGACAGTTCGTTTTTGAAATTCTTATGGCTCCTCGTAATGAGCAAGAGTCTATTAACATAAAAGAGATAGTTCAAACTCTCAGATTTCACGCAGCACCTGAAGTTAATAATTTTGGTGCAGGTGGTTTTACTGGTCAGCTTTTAGACGCTGCTGCATCTTTCACATGGATACCGCCCGCTGAGTTTGATATCACGTTCTTCAAAGACGGTATAGAAAATACGAACATTCCAAGAATCAATACCTGCGTACTTGAAAGAGTTGAAGCTGACTATACGCCTACAGGTATTCACTCTACGTTTAGTAACGGTCATCCTGTCGCAGTGAGACTGAGTTTAGGTTTTAGAGAACTTGAGCCAGTACACAAAGCGCGCATTCTACAGGGATTCTAATGGCTAAGTATCTAGATTTATTTCCAAAAATTGCATACGATCCGACAAAAACTCTGTATTCGACAAACTTCAATACTGTCACGAACATACTTTTTCGTATTGGTATAATCAAAGAGTATGTCAACAACACAACAGCGTACTATGATTATGTAATTCAAGATGGTGAGAAGCCCGAGATACTAGCCGAAAGGTTTTATGGTTCACCAGAAGCTCACTGGATTATAATACTTGCGAACGATATTGTCGATCCGCAATACGATTGGCCTTTGAATTATGATGAGTTCAATAATTATATCATAGGCAAATATGGTTCTGTAGCTAACGCGAAGACGACAATTCATCATTATGAAAAAGTCGTAACGAGAGAAGAGGCGTCTACAGGTTCATTCTTCACGTACAGATATGTTGTTGACTACGATAGAAAGTCTGATGGTCTGCTTAATTTGTCTGACGTAACAGGTGCATATTCATCTGGTGAAGCAGTATATCAAGGAACAGACTTAGCTAATGCGACATTTTCTGCAAACGTAGTATCTTGGACTCCTAATATACTTCAAGTTGCAAATACAGTGGGTAAAGTTGTTCGCTATACAAGCATTAAAGGTGATACGAGTTCTGCTAACGGCACTGTAACGTCATTCGGTGCTCCGACGGCACCATATGACACATATCTTTCTCTACCTGACGAACAGACATATCAGACTTATAGTGTAGGCGGCAAGACAATAGTAGAATCAATATCACGAAACTCTGTCAGCAACTATGATTATGAAGTAGATCAGAACGAATCTAAGAGAGAAATCAAGATTATCAAATCTGAATACTACAGACAACTAGTAAGAGAGTTTGAAGATTTAGTTCTACCCGATGACTTTGTGAGTTATTTAAGGACAATAAGATAAATGGCTGGTGAAAGTTTTATTAACACTGACGAGCTACTTACTAGCTTCGAAGTTAAAGTAACGGGCTCAACAACAGAAGAATTTGCAGACTTGACCCCTATGGAGATATCTCTAGGTGAAAGTTTGCATACACCTGGTCTACAGACATCTATCAAGTTTCATAGCTACATTCACAACTTCCCTATCAAGAATTTAGATGATTTGAAAGGGGCGGATGTAACCATCAATGCCGCAAAAGAATCGCTTTCTAAATTTGGTATCAGACCAGACTTTAGAACGACTCAGACAATTTATCGACTCGACAAAAGAAAGCTTATCAACAACAATACAGAAGAGTTCTATATTCGTGCATGTGATCCTACACTACTGACAAACGAAGAGACTCGTGTATCAAAGTCATGGAAATGTGCTACACCTTCTACTGTTGCTGCATACGTTCTGCGAGTATGCGCCGGCGCAAGAACTTTAGATATCGAATCTAGTATTAATGCAAGAGATTATATTGCAGAGAACATTTACCCGTTTCAAGTTGTAAATCAGCAAGCTAACTTTGCTCTTGGTTCTGGTCTTGATCCGTCTTTTCTTCACTACATGACATATGAAAACGGTGGCACACATCATTTCAGATCACTACAATCTATGACACAAAGACGACCGATAATTGAATACTCTTATTCAGAGACAAGTTCTGTATCTGGTTTCGGCATACCAAATGCTGTCATGACGTATAACTTTCCATGCGACTTTGACTTGCTATCTGATATCATGAACGGCATAGATAGAAATGGTAATGACATCAACTCTATCATTCTGTTTAATCCGCTCATGAAGTCTTTCAGTCTTTTGGGTAATCAAGTTTTTGGTTGCGGTATCGGCTCTGGTGTTATCAAACAAGCTATTTCGAATATGAACAGCGCGCAGCAGCAAGATATGTGCCCAGATTATACTAGCGCATTTCTGTTGAAGAGACAGGGTAGAATGGCGCTGATAGAAAGAGATAAGATTGCTCTGAGACTTGTTGTGCCTTTCAACCCAGAATTGAACGTAGGTAAAGTCATCAAGTTCACTCTATATAATAAAGATGATCCTGATGGCAAGACAAAGAACTACGGTTCTGGTGATTATCTGATTGTTAACATGGTTCATACTATTAAATACGGTGGCCACGCTGTCACTACGATGGATTGTGTTTCTAAAACTGTTGGAAGAGGTATTGTATAATGTCATTGAAAGAATCAAGCGCATCATCATTAGTATACGGTATTGTCGTAGGCGGTGGTGAAGATGATCCTGCACCAGATCAGTCAAACGGTCTTCGCGTATACTTTCCTTCTATTCACGGCAAAGATGTCAATATCAAGCATCTCGCATTTAGTCCTAGACTACTGAGCCCAGATCGACAAGGTATGCAGTCTTTCTCTGGTGGTCTTGATTACGGCTCTCTTGTTGTCGCATATAAAGACACAGGTTCAAATCAGTGTCAGATATTAGGTCTTGCGAATGATCTAAACAATCGCGAGAACTCTATCGGTGGTAATTCAAATCTATTGTTTCTTGCACCCCAGATTGCTGCACAGTTCACTAGACAGATGGGTATCAATAGACCACCAAAAGTTCAGAGATCGAGCGAAGGTGGTGCAGAAATATATAAAATACAAGAGCAAGGGCCGCACTATCACGACTTGCTGAAAGGTCTGCCTACACACGGCGCGTTGTTTCCGATGGCAGGTTTGCCTATTGATCCTGTGAAAGCTATTCGAACAGCAATTGCAGCAGCATCGTCTATACCCAGTGCAGGGCTTCTTGGGTCTCTGCCTGGTATCGTAATGTCTCTCGGTTCTCTTGCAAATACTATTCTGTCAAATCGTAACAACAATAAGAGACTAAAGACTTCTGTACCAAGAGATACTTTCAACGCTTTCGTGAGTATGTCAACTCTTATTCAAAGCATGGAACAAGGCGAAGGTGCAGGCTTTCTTACAGGTGGTAGAGTAGACGAAGATACATATGTAGAGAATGCTATTGAGCTAATATCTCAGACAAATAATGTGACTGATCTAATGTCTGCTATGAACAGACTTCAATCTGACGAATCTCTATTCGGTATGGATAAGTATGGTCCAACAATAGTAGAAGAAGAATCGCCTTTTGGCATGGTTCAGAAAGCTATTACATCATCTGGTAGACAAGCCACACTAACTCCTGCTGCTGTTGCTGCTGGTGCCAGCGCAATCTCGTCTCTTATGTCAGGTGCAGGTTTTCCTAGCGCAATACCAGGTCAAAATATGTTTGGTGAGTCGTCAGGTACAATTCTCAACATGATGCAAAGAATACCTGGCGGTGGTTTTGGTCAAGCGTTGGCTATTGCACAAGCACTCAATACTAGTGGTGCAGCGCAGCAACTGTTTGACGTAGCGAACGAAGTATTTTCTGGTGGTAATCCTTTGAACAAGTTAGGCGGTGGTGGTTAATATGTCATATGATGTAGCAGCAGATTATAAGAGTTTCTTTGGTAATGCGACACCTCAAGTAGGTACTGTTTTTAGTACGCCAGAGAATGGCGCGTTTGAGTTTAAGGGTACTGAGCAAGGTTGGCAGCCAAGTGAATCTGGTGGTTTAGGTGGCGGTGGTGCAACTAGTGGTCAGTCTAAAGGCGACACGCCTCCGCAATGGGACGGTCCACAAGATGCAAGAAAGCTACCTGGTGCTGGTAAATATCCTAACTATTGGGCGCACAAGACTAGATCAGGTCATGTGCTTATGCTTGATGACAGCAAGGGTGCAGAAAGCGTAACTCTACAGCATCGTGGCGGCTCTATGATTCAAATGTTGCCAGATGGTAAAGTACAGATCAGATCGCAAAACGGCAGATATGATGTCACATTCGGTGAAAATAGAATGTATGTGACAGGCGCTCAAGATATTACAGTAGACGGTGCAGCATCGTTGACGTGTAAAAAAGAGTACAATGTCACAGCAAAGAAAATTAATCTTACTACGCAAGAAGACATAAACTTTGTCTGTCGAAACTTCAATATTAATGCATCAAAGAAGGTTGATATACAAGGCAATGATATGACCGTAAAGATGAAATCTAATATGGGGTTTCTTGCTTCTGGTGCGATGGGTCTATTTTCTAAGAGCGGCTTCTCTTGTGGTTCATCTGGCGACTCAGCTATCTTTGTTGGTCAGAAGAGTGTTGGTATTGGTGCTAACGAAGGCAAACTCATGCTCAAGTCAGCAGCAAAAATGTCATTCTTGTCAAAGTCTGCACTGTCACTGAGAGCAGATGGTGGTAAGTTATCGATGTCATCAGAGAGTGATACTGCCATAGATTCCGATGCGGAAATTAAGATTCAGGTCGGCGCTTCAGAGCCGCCTGAAGATGCAAAGACAATAGTTGTTGCTAAGCCCTCATAAGGTATCATAAATAAAGATATGGCCACAATCAATAGAAAACCAGACTACTCAGATTTGAATCTCGACTTCATGGCACACCCAACAACGGGTGATGTCATGAGACTGACTGGTGAAGAAGCTATTAAGCGTTCTATTCGTAATCTCGTATTAACTAACTTCTATGATAGACCTTTTAGATCGTATATTGGATCTAATGCTTCAAAACTATTGTTTGAGAATGCTAACGCTCTGACAGCATCGTTTCTTAAAGACGCTATCAGAGAAGTGATCGGCAACTACGAACCTCGTGTTAGCGTCAGAGACGTGTCTGTCTACGTAGACAATGACAACAACGGATATGTTGCAACAATAGCCTTTTCTGTAGTTAATAGAATAGACCCTCTAACGACAGTTATTTTTCTAGAAAGAATACGATAAATGGCAACCGCAAATACATCACTTAGAGTAACAGAGCTTGATTTCAGTACGATCAAGAACAATCTGAAAAACTATTTGAAGAGCCAGAGCGAGTTTCAAGATTTCGACTTTGAAGGTTCTGGTATGTCTGTTCTACTCGACATACTTGCATACAACACTCATTACATGGGCTTCTATCTCAACATGGTCGGTAATGAGATGTTTCTTGATACTGCTCAGTTGCGCGACTCTATGTTGTCACATGCAAAAGCCATTGGTTACATACCAACAAGTCGTCAGGGTTCGCAGACGCTTTTAAATATTACAGTTACACCTTCAATCACTGAACCCAATACCGCCACGTCTCTTACATTAGATAAGTATACTCGTTTTCTAGGTCGCGACATCGATGGTGAAAACTATAACTTCGTTGCAGTAAATTCAAATACAGTTCAAAAGTTTGGCGGTTCATTCGCGTTTTCAAATGTTTCAATTAAACAAGGTGATGTTGTCACTCTTCAATATCAATTGGATCCTACAAATACATATAGACGATTTGATATACCTTCACAGAACGTAGATACGACAAGTATTGTTATAACAGTTCAAGAATCATCAAGCAATACAGATACTAGACTTTATACATTAGCTGATGACATCACCACACTTAACTCAAGTTCTCAAGTATACTTTGTAGAAGAAAATCCTGATCTTAAATATACATTCTATTTTGGTGACGGCGTTATTGGTAAAAGACCTCAGAACGGCGCCGTCATTACTTGTACATTCTTAGACACTGCTGGTGTAAGTTCAAATAGCATTTCAGAGTTTGTAATCGTAGACCCTATTGGCGGTATCTACAGAGATAACGTTTCTATCTCAGCGGTATCAGCCACATATGGTGGTATAGAAAAAGAAAGTATAGAACAAATACGTTTTCGTGCTCCTTATTATTACGCTGCTCAAAATCGTGCTGTCACGACAAAAGACTATGAAACACTTATTACAAAAGACTTTCCTAATATCGAATCTGTATCGGCATGGGGCGGCGAAGACAACGACCCTGTCGTATATGGTAAAGTTTTCTTCAGCTTAAAGACAAAACAAAACATTGCACTCACGAACGTAGATAAAGAGTTCATTAAACAATCGCTTATAAGAAACAGAAATGTCGTGACAGTCACACCTGAGATTGTTGATCCAGATTTCGCCTTTATGAGAATACTTGCAAAAGTAAACTATAATCCTTATCTTACTTCACTCAATTCTAATCAACTTGCGGAAGTTGTCAGACAAGCAATATTTGACTATAACGATAGAGAACTGAATACTTTCGACTCGACATTTAGAAAGTCAAGACTATCACAGTATATTGAAAACTCAGAGAAGTCTATAATGGGTACGGATATCACAGTATTCGTACAGAAAAAGGCAACACTAGATACGCTCAACTCAAGAAAGTATGACATCAACTTCAACATGCCTTTAAGAAAAGGCAACTATATCAATAAGCTATTCTCATTCCCAGAAGCTAGAATTAACGATGTCAATGGTGTAGAAAGAAACGTTCTATTTGAAGAAGTACTTGATGCTCCTACAGGCATCAACTCTATTGAAGTTGTAAACGGTGGCAGTTCATACTCTACTGCGCCTCAAGTCATCATATCTGGTGACGGTACGGGTGCAACTGCTAGAGCCTTAGTTGCAAATGGTAGAGTTTATAAAATCGAAGTAATCAATAAAGGTTCTGACTATACAAAGGCAACAGTATCTCTTGTAGGTGGAGGTACTGGTGCAACTGCAAAAGTACAATTAGAGAATAACTTTGGTACTGTAAGATCATTCTACTTCAATACGAATGGTGAGAAGGTAATTCTTAACAGTAATATCGGAACTATCAACTATACTACAGGATTGGTTTCTATCAACTCTTTCAGAACGGCGGGCACAGTCGAGAATGATTTCTATGGTGAAAACATACTCACTTTCTATGCTCCAGTAGAGAATGAAATCATTCTGCCTCTCAAGAACAGAATATTGACGATTGATGAAGGCGATTCTAGAAGTATCATTGTAGATATGGTAGCAGAACAGTAATGACTACTAATAACAAAATATCAAATCTAATCAATTCTCAAGTACCGTTTTTCGTAAGAAACGATCATCCAAACTTCATTCGTTTTCTAGAAGCATACTATGAGTTTCTAGAGCAAGATGGTGGTCTTGTTGATAGATCAAAGAATCTGAGATCATATCAAGATATCGATAGAAGTCTAGGAGAATTTGAGCAGCAGTTATATAATACCTATCTGAAACTGATACCTGAGAACGTCATAGTAGACAAGAGACTTCTTCTCAAGAACATTAAGGACTTTTATCAGTCTCGCGGCTCAGAGAAGTCTATTCGCTTTCTTCTCAACATTCTTTATGGAGATGAAAGCGTAGAGTTTTACTATCCAAAGAAAGACGTGCTGAGAGCATCTGATGGCAAATGGTACATACAGAGAGCACTTAGAGTTTCTAATCTAACGGTAAACGGTGTTGCCAATACTAGTCTATTAGGTCTTAATAAGTTCGCAAACAGAGTCGTTAGAGGCAATACATCAAACGCCACTGCAACAGTAGAAAGAATAGATAGATTTTTTGAAAAAGGAACTCGTATTGATGAGTTGTCGCTTATCAATATTCTGGGCACTTTCGTCAACGGTGAACAAATCTTCTCGGTGTTTGATGATGAAGGTGGCGTCAAATCTGTAACAGCAAATGTTTTTGGTGGCCTTCTTAATAGTGTCACAGTAACAAATGGTGGTGCTGGTTATGCTGTAGGACAACATCCTCCTGTAGAAAGCGATACGGGAACTGGCGCGAATGTTCGTATCGATAGAGTGACGACAGGTAATATAGCATCAATAACAGTCGTTGAGGGTGGTGCTGGTTACCAAAACAATATCTATACTCTGATTACTGGCGGCGGTGGAACTGGAGCTAATGCTCAAGTATCTTTAGTGAGAGACGATAGTTCTGTTCATCCCAATTCATATAACATAGTGTTCAGTACGATTGCACTTGAAGCTAATACACCTATTAATAATACGATATACTCAAATCTAAACACATCTATCGTTGCTTCACCTAACGCCAATACGACTCTAGTAAATGCGCTTCGGTTCTTTGTGTATGGTAATACTGGTCCTGTCAGATTGGTAGCCGTTAGAAACAGCGGAACAAACTTCACTTCTATACCTACGATAAGTCCCATTGCTAATAGCAGAATAAAGGAACTACAAGTTCTTGGTTCTATGAGAATCGTAAATGGGGGACTAGGTTACACTGTAGGAGATACTATTCAATTCATCAATTCGATTGGCGGATATGGGTTTGGTGCAGCAGCAAACGTCACGAATGTAGACGCAAACGGCAAAATTACAGAAGTTAAATTTGTACCTGTGTCGGGTCAAATCACTGGAGGCGCAGGTTATAACGAATTGCCTTCTGCAAATGTCGTTTCAAACACAGGTAATGGCGCAAT
>JACCDW011425474.1_pt1 | contig 22728 bp, 24 predicted proteins | sample 7449781 | NCBI WGS metagenome assembly JACCDW01 (sample SAMN15323449, study PRJNA562643) | freshwater metagenome | isolation source: river surface water | place: USA:Blue River Watershed | collected 2017-08-18
CCCAGATCAGCCACTGTCTCATTGTGCCGACCCTTTCGTGCTGTCCTGCGCTTTGGTTGTTTCTGCCGGTTTGGCTGGTTCGCCCGCGGACACCGCAGCTTCTTGCGGCGCCTCATCTGCAACCAGCGGTTCGCCCGTCAGCGCAGAACGCGCGGTGGCCAATGCCTTACGCGATTCTTCCAAACTCACGGCCGCCGGATCAATGTTCAGCGCCACGAGCTTTTGCAGCGTTGCCAGATCATCCTTGACCAGGGCATCGGCCGTATCGGCATATTTCATAATCCAGGCACGCGCCTGACCTAGTGTCTGCTGATACACGCCTGCATTGCGCATAATCAACGCATGTCGGGCGTCGAGGAGCAACAGGCGCAACCCTTGTTGCAAAAACACCTTTTGTTCCGGGGCGATGAGACCGGCTTCGGCTTGATCGAGTCGCTGCACCCGAATCATGCTACGAATAGCCTGCCAGACGTCCCGAGCAATCGCGACCGCAAAGTGACGGCCACGCTCCAATAGGGTCGTCGGCGCGACCAGTTCATCAGCCGGGCGCTGGGTATCCGGAGCCTTGTCGACAGGAACGCGTCGATCCTGAATCAGCGGCAGCTGATCAATGCTGGCGATCACGATGTCGATCTGTTCAACCGCCGAACGGAGATCCAGGACTTGCTGTGATTTCAGAACGACCAGGTCGCGGCCAACAGCCAGTCGCAGCGCCTGGGCGGCGGCACCCGGTTGGTTCGCCAGGCTTCGCTGCGCATTCTGCAAGGCCAGCACCAAGGCCTGGGTATTCCCTGTCCCCTGCCAGATCTGCCAACCGGCATCGATCTGCTGTTCGATACGATCCAGGCTCATCAGCGCCCGTTCCTGTTGCAAGGACTGGTGCATCTGCTGGACATCGTCACGCAAGCGTGTCTGATCCGCCATAGCGGCTTCCAACGCCGTCAGTCGCCCATCAACCGTAGCGATCTGGCCAGCTTCGTTATCCAGGGTTTCCCAGAAGCGCACCGTGACCAACTGTTGGACACCGAAGCCAATGATCAGCAACAGACAAAGCGCCCACACCCACCGACCACCCGGTAAGCGGCGCCGTTGTGCCGGCCGTTTCTTGGTATTCGGGGCATCTTGCGGTTGCTGATCCGTCGTCGGGACGTCGCTCATGGGATCTCCGTTCTATTCAGGCGAGGTTAGCTTCATTATACGTTTGCAAATAGCGCAGCATCCCTTCGTCGCCACCCGCCGTGACCGCCACGCGGGTCCAACCCAACTGACGCGCGGCCTCAGCAATACGGGGGTGGGGCGCAAGCACCGGGCAGGCCTTGAGCGCCAGCGCCAGATCAGCACTAGCGGCGCTCATGACGCGTTGCAAAGATTCACTGCTGCTAACCAGCAACACTCCGGGTTCAGTCCCGACTATGCACCAGATCTGCAGTTCCTGAAGTGCAGCCGGATGCAGCTGCCGGCGGTAAACAGCCACTTCATCCACACGCGCACCCCGCTCACGTAAAGACTGTGCCAGAAAATCTCGACCGCCTTCACCACGGATCAGTACAAAGGCCTGCCCGCGACAATGCCTTTGTTCAAAAAATGGTGCGGCGAGCAAACCCTCCGAATCAAAGTTGCGCTCGGGTAAAACCACCAGCGGAATATGATGCGATTTCAGGGCAGCCGCAGACCCCGGGCCGACAGTTGCCGCAGCAACCGCCGATGGCCAGCCGTCCGGATGCGCAGCAGACAATGTGGGCCAGGCAACGTTCACAGCATTGGCGCTGATAAAAATGCAGGCACGATATTCGGTCAAACGGTTGGCAATGTTTTTTAAGCCCGAGAAATCGTCAACCGGTTGAATCGCCAGGAAGGGAATATGTTGCGCATCCCCCCCCAACGCACGGATGCCGTCAACAAGCCGATCACCCTGGCCTTCTGGCCGCGTCACCAGAAAACGTTTGCCGCGCAGGGGATGTTGCGGCGACATCACAGCTCAGGCCGGTGGTTGATTCAGTTGGGCGATGAGCACGTCTGCACCCTCGGTCAACAAACGTTCGGCCAGCGACGTACCGAGCGCCTCCGCATCCGCCCAGGCGCCACGACACTCTCCTGACACCATTTGTGTGCCATCGACCGAGGCGATCAACCCGCGCAACCAGAGCTGCTGATGCGTTTCACCTACAGCAAAGCCGGCGATGGGCAGATGGCAACTGCCACCGAGTCGACGGGAAAACGCCCGTTCGGCACGCACACAGGCTGCGGTCTCAGCATCCGCCAATCCATTGGCGATTCTCTGATTCTCGGGTTGTGCCTCACAAATCTCGATCCCTAGCGCGCCCTGGCCCGGTGCCGGCAACATGTCGGCCGGATCAATCCGCGTACGAATCCGATCCGCCAACCCCAGGCGCACCAGGCCGGCAGCGGCCAGAATAATCGCGTCATACTCTCCAGCGTCGAGTTTTTTCAGGCGGGTGTCGAGGTTGCCGCGCAATGGCTTGATCACCAGGTGCGGAAACTTCGCCCGCAACTGTGCCTCGCGGCGCAGACTTGACGTGCCGACCACGGCCCCCGCTGGCAGATCTGCCAGATGGTGAAAGCGTGGGCTCACAAAAGCATCGCGCGGATCTTCACGCGCGCTGATCGCCGCCAGAACAAAGCCTTCTGGCATCTCCATCGGCACATCTTTCATCGAATGTACCGCCAGATCGGCGCGACCTTCGGCCATGGCGACCTCCAGCTCCTTGATGAAAAGCCCCTTACCACCGATGGCCGCGAGCGGCCGATCCAGAATCTGGTCGCCCCGGGTGGTCATCCCCAGGATTTGCACATCACGATCCGGGTTCTGTGCCTGCAAGCGGCTTTGGACATGCATGGCCTGCCACATGGCAAGACGGGATTCACGAGAAGCGATAACGAGGGGTTTGGACATGGCGATCAATCAATGCAAATTCCACGGACGTGGCGCCCGGACGAGTGCAATCCTAGCACGTGCCATCCCTTATAATACGGGCTCCCCAGCCACTCTTGCGACTCATCAACATGTCTGCCAACGAAAAGACCCCTGCTTCCACGCCCTATACCTGGGCCGGCCGCTTTGACGAGCCGATGTCGGAACTCGTGAAGCGCTACACCGCCTCGGTCGATTTCGACCAGCGTCTGTGGCAACAGGATATCCGCGGTTCGCTGGCACATGCCCGCATGTTGGCCAAACAGCAAATCATTAGCGCGCAGGATCTGGCCGATATCGAACGCGGCATGGCGCAGATTCTGGGCGAACTCGAACGTGGCGATTTCGTTTGGTCGTTGGATCTGGAAGACGTCCACCTCAATATCGAGCACCGCCTGACGAGCCTGGTCGGTGACGCCGGCAAGCGTCTGCACACCGGTCGCTCGCGTAACGACCAGGTCGCCACCGATATCCGACTGTGGCTCCGTGACAGCATCGATATCCTGATCGAGCTTTTCAAACGACTACAACGCGCGTTGGTCACATTGGCCGAACAGCATGCCGCAACCCCAATGCCGGGCTTTACCCATTTGCAAGTCGCCCAGCCGGTCACCTTCGGTCATCACCTGATGGCCTATGTGGAAATGCTGGCACGTGACGCCGAACGCCTGACCGATCTCCGCCGCCGCGTCAACCGGCTGCCCCTGGGTAGCGCCGCGCTGGCTGGTACGACGTACCCCATTGACCGCCATTTCGTCGCCGAGCAACTCGGCTTCGAGGCTGTTTGTGAGAATTCGCTGGACGCTGTCTCTGATCGTGATTTTGCAATCGAGTTCTGTGCCGCTGCATCGCTGGCGATGATCCACCTTTCCCGCTTCTCAGAGGAACTGGTGCTGTGGATGACGCCGCGCTTCGGTTTCGTGATGCTCGCCGACCGTTTCTGCACCGGTTCGTCGATCATGCCCCAAAAGAAGAACCCGGATGTCCCCGAACTCGCCCGCGGCAAGACCGGTCGCGTCATCGGCGATCTGAACACCCTGCTGGTGCTGATGAAGGGCCAACCGCTGGCTTATAACAAGGACAATCAGGAAGACAAGGAGCCGCTGTTCGACGCCGTCGATACGCTGACCGACACCCTGCGCATTTTCGTCGATCTGGTACCAGGCATTACCGTGCGCCCGGAGCCAATGGCCAGCGCCCTGCTCCAAGGCTATGCCACCGCAACGGATCTGGCCGACTATCTGGTGCGTAAAGGTTTACCCTTCCGCGAAGCACACGAAGTCGTGGGGCTAGCCGTCAAAGCGGCCGAAAAGAAAGGGGTTGACCTGGCCGATCTCACGCTGAGCGAACTGCAAGCCTTCTCAACGCTGATCGCACCGGACGTGGTCAACGCGCTCACCGTCGATGGCTCGCTCGCCGCCCGCAACCATATCGGGGGCACAGCACCGAATCAGGTCAAAGCCGCTATCGAACGTGCCAAAAAACGACTGGGCTAAGCGGGTTTAAATCGAGGCCCCGGCCAGCGTTGCCACGCCGAGCAACAGAAAGAGCACCGCCGTCACGCGGTGCACAAGTTCGATCTGGATCTTGCGCAACAACAGGTTGCCGAAAAAAACCAGCGGTACATTGGCGAGTAGCATTCCGACGGTAGTCCCCATCACGACCGACAGTAGATCATTGAAACGGGCAGCCAGGATGGCTGTGGCGACTTGCGTCTTATCCCCCATTTCCAGCAAAAAGAATACGACCGTCGTCATCACAAATACGCCATAGCGGCGCAATTTCTGTTCTGCGGCATTCTCTTCGTCTTCATCTAGTCGATCCGGGATCAGTGTCCAGATTGCCATGGCAATGAACGAAAGGCCAACGATCCAGCGCATCCAGTCGGGACCAAGCCATTCAAAAACGGTGTCACCTACTAGGGCCGCGAGTGCATGATTCAACAGGGTGGCCACGAAGATACCGGCACTGATCGCCCACGGCGAACGGTATCTTGCCGTCAAGACCAGGGAGAGCAACTGGGTTTTGTCGCCGATCTCCGCCAGCGCCACGACACCGGTGGCGATCAGGAATGTTTCCATCAGTTTTTATACGGTTCTAGAAGCGTCTGTAATTCACCCGCCTGAAACATTTCCATCATGATGTCACTGCCGCCAATAAACTCACCATTCACATACAGCTGAGGAATCGTGGGCCAGTTGGCGTAAACCTTGACACCCTCACGTACGTCCGGGTTTTCCAGAACGTTGACGCTAAAAAATTTGCTGACGCCGCTTTCGCGCAAAAGCTTACAGGCACGCTGGGAAAAGCCACACTGCGGAAACTGCGGCGTCCCCTTCATGTACAGCACAACGGGGTGGCCTTTCACCTGTTCGTCGATGAGGGTCAGAACCGGATTGTTATTATCGCTCATGGTGAAACTCCGTCTTCTCTGGGGTTACAAAGAGCAAGGAGTCTAGCCAAGAGCCTGTCGGGCGTCAAACAATTAGTGGTAGGGGTGCCGTATGCGCTCGACCAGGCTATAGAGCCCCATACCCGCCAGCAACGCCAGTACATAAACGAAGCCAGCATCCAATCCGGCGCCCAAAAGCACCAATCCGGGCCCCGGACAGATACCGGTCAGACCCCAACCAATACCGAACAGCACGGATCCGCCAATCAAACGGCCATTGATCGTCTGGTTGGTTGGCAAGTTCAAGGGGTCGCCCAAGAGGGTGAGACGTCGATGACGCAATAGCGCAAACCCCAGGCTGCCGACCACCAAGCCACCGCCCATGACCAGCCCGAGCGATGGGTCCCAGAGTCCGGCCACGTTTAGAAAACCAATGACCTTTTCCGGGTTGGCCATGCCAGACAGAATCAACCCCATACCGAGCAACAAGCCGGCCAGACCGGCCGTGAGCCAATACATCGTCGATTTCATGCGGTACCCCCCAATAGATGCCGCATCACGTACACCGTGACCATCGCCGAGCCCATGAAACACAACACCGCAACCAGAGAGCGCAATGAGAATCGGGAAAGCCCACAGATACCATGCCCACTCGTACATCCGTTGGCGTAGCGGGTACCCAATCCTACGAGTACGCCGCCCACCAGCAAACCGATCAGACCGGTCTGCTCGTGCACCTGGGGCAACTGGGCAAAAACGCGCCACACAAGTGGCGACACTATGAGCCCAAACAAAAATGCAACACGCCAGCCAAAAGCCTCATGTTTGCGCTGCACCACCAGATCGACCATGTGACCGATGATGCCGCTAATGCCGGCAATCCGGCCATTCGTCCAAGCCAACCATACCGCAGCGGCGCCGATCATGCCGCCGCCGAGCAATGCGGCGATGGCAACCGCTCCGTTAAACGCATTCCAATCAATTATCATGATCGGGTTCCTTTCCGGGCTTTCTGAGCGTACGGCGTGACCGCGGCGGCTGCGGGCACCCCACAATAGAGACGGTGAAGCGTTTCCAGAACAGCCTGGACATGAGGATGCGCCACACTGTAATAGATAAACTTACCGTCGCGCCGGGTAGCGACCAGACCTTCATTGCGCAGCACACCGAGCTGCTGAGAGAGCGTTGGCTGATGAATATCGAGCATCTCTTCCAATTCACCAACCGAGTATTCCCCCTGCAGCATCTGGCAGAGCAACAACAATCGATCCGGGTTACCCATCACCTTGAGCAGGGACACCACCTGTCCGGCCTGATGCCGCATCCACTCCAGATCCAATACCGGGGCGTTAGCCGGTGTGGGCTGTTTTACCTTGCGGATGTGACGGGTGTGATTAAGTTCTGCAGACATAGAATTTAATGAGTATGGGTTGTTCCGGCAACAATATACCATTAAATATATTCATGAACCACGTAACTGATAGCGCCCGAATCCTGGCGACAACTTGCCGTGCGTTAAAATGGCGGCATGAAAAAACCGACCTGGCGCAAACCCAGCGGCGCGCCCGTTTCCTGCACTGAAAAAATCAAGGTTCTGAACGAGAACTATGAAGAGTTACGAACGCTTGCCCAGGAAGCGCTCGACGATGCGCTACTCATGGGCTGTAGTGAACAGCAGATTCGCGAGATTCTGCGTCAGATGATTGATGACCTCTCCACGTCGTATAACGAACTTCCGGAGTAGGCTCGATTAGGCCGTTAGCCAACTCAGCCGTCGGGCATGCCAATCCAATACTGCCGTACGACTGATCATTTTTGCGGCCAGCGCCGGATTAACCCGCGTGATGACTGTATTCGCAAAGTGCGCAAGGAATCGGGCTTTTATTTCAGCCCGGGCGCGATCCACACCAATGCTTTCATACGGCACGGACGACAATAGCAAGAAGCCATCGTCAGGAATTCTACCGGTCGCCATATTGCTTTCGATAATCCCTGCTGCACGGGCGATAGGTTCCGAGAGATCCGGACTATAGGGCCCGACGATCAGTGCCAGGTTCGGTTTATGCAGAAAGTCGAAGCCGCGCCCGAGGCAGATCATCCATTCCCGATGTTCGATATCCAGCAAGCGCTCACCCAGCCTCGCCTGCTCGCGCACCTGAGCGATGTGTCGCACATTGCCCTCCAATAACGGACGCAGATCTTCGCGTAACCGGAGCGGCATATCCGGCAACAATTGGTTCAAGCGTTGCGCCAGGGTTTCCGTTGCCTGGGGTAGGAGGGTCGCCATATCGAGTATCTGACCCTCTGCCCCATGCACAATGAGTGCGTCTTCATCCGTTTCAAAGCCACAGATCAAGGGGTAGACCGTACCATGACTTTCGCCAAAAATTTGCGCGATTTGACGATGAATGGCGCGGGTATGTTCGAAAGCCGCCTGTCGGTCGTAGTCAAAACCGGCACAACCCCGATGCGGATCGTCACGGGAAAAGTGATAGGTCACCAGAAACAACACCTGACGTCCTTCACGGATACGATCCATCACATATTGTGTCAGCACTTCGCCAAGATGCGGCCAACCCAAATCAAAGCGGCCACCCAGGTTTCGAAAGGGCATCAGGATGCCGACGGGGGTCTCAGTCGCGACCGGAATATTGATCCGGCCATCCATGCACTTGAGCACAGCAATTGCTGTCGGATGACGACTCTGGTAGCGTGTTCGCGCCAGCATCGCTTCAGGGCTGCGATAAATCTCACCATGATGCTCTGCTAGCGCTTCTAGCCAGGCGATCCGCTGGTGGATTGGTTGTTCGTGAACGTCGTTCATCGCACCCCCCGTATTCGACGTCGCTAGATCGCCTCTTTCGGGAAGGCGACCAGATGATCAATCTCAAGCCTGATGCCAATCATCTCACCAATCTGATGATCGTGGTGACTGGGCACCAAAGACAACACCCGATCACCCGAGGCTAGTTCCAGAGTGTAGAGAAACGCTGCCCCCCGGAAGACGCGCTCTAGCACTTTTGCTCGCACCGGGCTGGCATCATCGTGCTGAATGTCATCGGGACGAATCAATACGTCCACTTCGGCGCCATCGGGCACGTCCACCGGTTGAATACGACAGAGCTGGCCCAACTCAAAATCAATACAGTTCTGACCCCGCACGTGGGCAGGCAAAAACACGCCATCGCCAACAAAGGTTGCAACGTGACGGGTCGCTGGCTCATGGTAAAGCGCATACGGAGATGCCCATTGCTGCATGCCACCGCCCAGCATGACCCCAACCCGATCGGCCATCGCAAAGGCTTCCTGCTGATTGTGCGTCACCAGTAACCCGGTAGTACCAGTCGCTTTCAGAATGTTGTGCACATCGATCGATAACCGTTCGCGCAATTCCACATCAAGATTGGAGAACGGCTCATCCATGAGTAGCAACGTGGGGCCCGGGGCCAGTGCCCGCGCCAGCGCAACACGCTGCTGCTGCCCCCCGGACAGTTCGTGCGGATATCGGCGCTCGACATCCGCCAGCCCGACAAGTGTCAGCATTTCTGCGACACGTCGGGATTGATCAAGCCGGGACCATTCGCGTAAACCGAAGGCCACGTTACTGGCCACGGTCAGATGCGGAAATAGTGCGTAATCCTGAAAGACCATCCCGATCTGCCGGCGTTCCGGTGCCAACCGCCAATTCGCATCCGCCACCCAGTGACCATTAAGTGCAATACGGCCACCCTGCAAGGGCTCGAAACCGGCGATGGCACGCAATACCGTCGTTTTGCCGCAACCAGAGCCGCCGAGCAAGCAACCAATTTCACCCGGAGCAAGCGAAAACGAGAGATCGCTCACCACCGGTCGATCGCCGTATCCCAACACTACCGAATCAAGAATCAACGCATCCATCATGCCTGCTCTATGTTTTTTTAATGCAAACCGGATTCAGACTTGCGAACCAGCAGAATCACCGGGAGCAAACCTGCCAGCACAATCGCGAGGCTTGGCAATGCGGCACGATCCCACATGCCTTCCGAAGTCATTTCAAACACTCTGACAGCGAGGGTATCCCAGCCAAAGGGACGTGTCATTAGGGTAATCGGCATTTCTTTCATCACGTCCACGAACACAATCAGCACTGCGGTCAGCAGCCCGCCACGCACCATGGGTAATTGCAAACGCATCAGCGTCTGTCTTGGTGACAAACCCAGCGAACGCGCCGCATTCCCCTGATTACGTGTAATCCGTTGCATCGCTGCGTCGATGGGTTGATACGCCACTGCCAGAAAACGTGCAGATAGCGCCAAGAGCATCACCAGCAAGGATCCCTTCAAAATCTGCGACGTATCCCAACCGAACCAGGATGCAACACTGAGTAACTGATTATCTAACCAGGCGATTGGAATAAAGACACCGACAGCAAGGACCGTCCCCGGGATGGCATAACCCAACGTTGCCAGTCGGACTATCCACTGCGTCAATGGATCACGATGGTGATGACGAATGGCGCTTAGCAACAGTCCCAGCACTGTCACCGCTACCGCTGCCAAACCCGCCAACCAGATCGAATGCAGCAAGAAGACCGGATAGCGTCCATCAAAATCTTCCTGCCAGACCGAGTACACCCAGATCAGCAGTTGAATCAGAGGCACCACAAAGGCCATCGCCAAAATCACACTACAAAACAGGACTGCTCCCCAGCGGGCGCCACCCTGCAAACGGATACGTACCGGACTGTAATTCTTGGCCGCATAACGACGGTTTTGGCGTAGCCGCTGATCCACGGCGGCCAACACCAGCACAAACAGCACCAGCAAGGATGCGAGCTGACTGGCGGCCGGCAAGTTGAACAATGCGAACCAGGCCTTATAAATCGCCGTCGTAAAGGTATCAAAACTGAAGATCGATACGCTGCCAAAATCGGCCAGCGTTTCCATCAGCGCCAGTGTCATGCCACCGGCGATCCAGGGACGCGCCATGGGTAACGCCACCTTCCAGAAAGCCTGCGCACGCGTGTAGCCCAAAGCCTGCGCCGCTTCAACAGCACGCAGACCTTGGGTAATAAATGCATTGCGTGCCAAAAGGTAGACATACGGATAAAAAGCGAGCGTCAGCACCAGCACCACGCCACCGGTAGAACGAATTGGGGGAAACCAGTTCGAACTTCCCAACCAGTCACGCAACCATGTTTGCACGGGACCCGTGAAGTCCAGCAAACCCACTTGCACGAATGCCAGCACGTAGGCCGGCATCGCCAGCGGCAGCATCAGGCTCCAGGCAAAAAACCGGCGGCCAGGAAAGTCACAAACCGCGGTGAGCCAGGCTAATGGAACCCCCAGAAACAAGACACCGGCGCCGACGCCAAAAATTAAAACGACGGTATTCCAGAGTACCCCGGGGAGCACATAAGTCGCGAGGTGCGACCACACCTCTGGCTGCGGATCGAAGAACGATGCCAACACCACGACCAATGGCACCAGTGTTAACGCAGCGATGGCCAGGGCCCGTAACGGACCCCAGCCTCGCCAATTCCAGATTGATCCCCGGTTACGCATCAGCGCTCGATAAAGCGTTAGCAGCGAACATGCGCATCAGCGGTAACCGGCTCTATCCATGAGCTTTGTTGCTGTGGCTTGCAACTCACCCGCTTTGGAAACGTTAATCAGATCCATTTTGAACGGGCCCCACTGGCGAATAATGGAGTCGGCTTTCACTTGCGGGTTGGCCGGATACTCAAAATCCTTGTCCGTGTAGATCTCCTGCGCCTTGCCGGCAGAAAGCCATTCGATCAACTTTTGTCCACCAGCGGCATTGGGTGCATACCGTGTCACGCCTGCACCTGACACATTCACGTGCACACCACGTGTCTTCTGATTTGCCCAGAACAACCCCACGGGCATATTCGGATCCTTATCCAGCTGCCGCGCAAGGTAATACGTATTGACGATACCTACGTCGCATTGCCCCGCCGCAACTGCTTTGATCACACCGTTGTCATCGGGAAACACGTCGGTAGCGAGGTTGGCCACCCAGCCGCGCACGATCTGCTCGGTTTGCTTTTCGCCCTGCGTGGCGAACATGGTCGCCACCAGCGACTGGTTGTAGACCTTTTTCGAGGTTCGCAGACAGAGCTTGCCTTTCCATTCTGGACCGGCCAGCGCTTCATAAGTCGATAAGCTGGTGGGGTTGACGGACTTCTTGTTATAGATGATTGTGCGCGCCCGCACTGAAAGGCCATACCACTCACCGCGCGGATCGCGCAGATTCGCCGGAATGTTGGCGATTAGCACCGGAGACTTGATCGAACGCAGCAAGCCCATCTGGCTCGCTTGCCACAGATTGCCGGCATCGACCGTGATCAACACATCAGCCGAGGTTTTAGCGCCCTCCGCTTTCAAGCGTTCCAACAACGGCCCCTCCTTGTCAGTCAGCACCTGGATCTGTGTGCCTGTTTCCTGTGTAAACGCATCGAACAGCGGTTTAATGAGCTGTTCATTACGCGCCGAGTACACAGTCACCGTATCCGCCGCCACCGGGCCCGAGAGTAACCAACCCAAAGCGAGCACACATAATGGGTTCAGGAAGACGCCATGAATTTTCGACATGATAGGAAAGCCTTTGCAAAAGGGTGCTAATGAGATAATGAGAATATTTTAATGGTAACAATTCTCATTTGCAAGGTTGTTGGCCATGACTGTGAAGGCGCTTAATCGCAGAATCTCCAGTAATTTCGCTGTCAAAGAGATGTATGGGAAACACGCACCGCAGCCAAACGCCCTAAACTATAGGCCATAAAGCCAATGGAATAATCGCCATGTCGACCAAACGATCCACCCTCTTCGTTCCCCACGGGGCGCCGACCTTTGCCCTCCGACCCGGTGCGGCTGGCGCGGCGCTGGTGGCTCTCGCGCAACGACTGGATCCACCCAAAGCCATTATTGTTGTTAGTCCGCACTGGGAAACGCAGGAACCCACCATAGGCAGCGCCGCCGATCTGGAAACCATCCACGATTTCGGCGGTTTTCCTGCCGTGCTCTATACCCTGAAATACCCTGCCCATAGCGATGCCGCTTTTGCCCAACAGTTAGCCGATCAACTCCAGGTAGCGGGTTATGCAACCCGCATTGACCCGCATCGCGGACTGGATCATGGCGCCTGGGTACCGCTGCGCATGATGTATCCGGCTGCCGATATCCCGGTGATTCCGCTATCCATCAAAGCGCATGCCGGGGCGGCCTATCACTACGCCCTCGGCCAAGCGCTGCAACCTTTGACCGAGGATGGCTTCCTCATTATCGGCACGGGCAGCATCACGCATAACTTACGCGATTACATGATCTGCGCCCACAACAACCTGCCCACACCCGATTACGTCACCCGATTCGCCGATTGGGTTAATGATCGATTACAGGCCGCCGACATTCCTGGGCTGATTGATTATCGCCAAATCTCGCCTGATGCCATGCGCGCCCACCCCACCGACGAGCACTTCATGCCGTTTTTTGTCGCGCTTGGCGCCGCCGGCAAGAATCCTAATGCTCAACGTTTCTTTGCCGGCGTCGACGATCTGGTGATCGCGATGGACGGCTACCAGTTCGAGCGGGCGGTACAATAATCGCTTCTAAACACCCAAGAGCCCTACCATGTCCGGCGCATCTTCCTATCCTGCCTGCCCTCAATGCACGCTTGAAAACACCTACCCGGACGGCAGCAACTACGTCTGCGCCGATTGCGGCTTTGAATGGCCGATGGCGACAGAAGCTGCTGAAGAAGACGGCCCCCGCATTGTCAAAGATGCCAATGGCAATGTGCTCACCGATGGCGACAGCGTCGTGCTTATCAAGGATCTCAAGCTCAAGGGCTCCTCCAGTACCATGAAGGTGGGCACCAAGATTAAGAGCATCCGCATTGTCGACGGCGATCACGAACTCGACTGCAAATCAGACTTTGGCAACATCATGCTGAAGGCCTGCTTCGTCAAGAAAGCCTAAGTCGCTTGACTCAGAGGCAATGGCCACCATTCGGTGGCCATTATTATTTGCCAAGCATTCATCCGTATAATCAGTCAGCGATTAATCTCTGGACAGGAACTCCACGATGACTTTGCCAGATACATCCACATTGCTCGGCTTCTGGTCACACGAAACTGTCGAGGGCAATGTCCTGCTCCTTATGCATCTCGTAGGTTCGATGTTGCTCGGCATGTTTGTTGGCTACGAACGCTCGTACCATGGTCGCGCCGCCGGCATGCGGACATTCTCACTGGTCTGCATGGCCTCCACTGGTATTGTGGCTGTCTTTGGCATACCCGAGATCTGGTTTGGCGGGCAACATCTTTCTGTGGTGACAGTCGATGGCCCTTCCCGTGTGATTCAAGGCATTGTTACCGGCATTGGCTTTCTGGGCGCCGGCGTCATCATTCACGAAGGCCGTTCGGTCAGCGGTCTATCAACCGCCGCATCGATCTGGGCGGCGGCGGCCATCGGCATTATGATCGGCCTGGGCTTTTATGTGGCAGGGATTGCGCTCGCATGTTTGTGCGCCTTCAGCATGAGTATCGTGATTCAACTGGAAAGCTGGTTACCCAAACACAAGCGCTACTATTTCGAACTGTCTTACACTGCGCAAGGGCGGCCGGATACACAAGCGCTTCAATCATTAGCGGCGTCCTACGGCCTGCGTTTACGTCAGGATACCGTCGCGCTGCGCATCACTAAAAATCACCAGATCTGTTCATTCACCGCCATGTCGGGGCCAAAGAATCATGTCGACATGAGTGGCTTGGTCAAAAGCCTACAAGAGACCAGCGATTTGGAGCGTTTTTCGATTTCGCCCGAACGGAACTGAAAGCCGATGGCACATTTGCAATCCATCGAATTCGTCGCAACGGCCCTCTTTGCGCTAGCGCTCCTACATACCTTCCTGGCAAGCCGCGTCGAACACCTGTCGCACCTCTACCCGTCACACGCCGGATTGCTCCATCTCTTCGGCGAAGTGGAAGTGGTCTTCGGTCTATGGGCCGCTCTTCTGGTGCTGGCGATCACGGCAATCGATTCATCGCAATCGGCCATTACGTATCTTGAGAGCCGCGACTACGATGAACCCCTGCTGGTGTTTGTGCTGATGGTCATTGCGGCCAGCCGCCCTATCATTGAAGCGGCCGGCACGATCAATGATCGGATTGCGCGCGTACTCCCCCTGAACCCGGTAATTGCACGCTTTCTGGTCGTGATGTCGATCATGCCGCTACTTGGTTCATTTATCACCGAACCCGCAGCAATGACCGTTGCCGCATTGCTGCTTCGCGAACAGTTTCTCCGCCATGATTTACCGACCTGGTTTAAATATGCCGTGGTTGCCACGCTGTTTGTGAACATATCGATCGGCGGTTCCCTAACACCCTTCGCAGCACCACCGGTACTGATGGTGGCGGCGAAATGGGACTGGGATATTACATTCATGATGAGCCAGATCGGCTGGCGCGCGATGATTGCCGTGGCCTTCAACGCTATTGTGTTGACCTGGATCGGCCATCGTTGGCTGAGGGTGCTTACTGTCGACATCAAAGCTGCCGATCAGAAAGTTTGTGGCCAATCCGTACCCCTAAGCGTGACCTTCATTCACATCGCTTTTCTCGCTACCGCCGTGATCTTTCACCATTACCCAGTGGTGTTCATGGGGCTCTTCCTGTTCTTTCTGGGTTATACCGCCGCCTATCCCAGGTATCAGACACGACTCATGCTGCGCGAGGCGCTACTGGTGGCGTTCTTTCTGGCCGGCCTGGTCGTACTGGGTGGTTTGCAAGCCTGGTGGCTACAGGATCTGTTAACCGGGCTGACGCCATCAGTGTTGTTCTTCTCGGCCACGGCCTTGACGGCGATTACCGATAACGCCGCTATTACCTACCTAGGGAGTCTCGTTGAAGGCACCGACGCTGCGTTCCGTTATGCGCTGGTCACTGGCGCACTGGCAGGGGGCGGTCTGACGGTGATCGCGAACGCCCCAAACCCGGCTGGCTATTCCCTCCTCAAAGACTGCTTTCCGGAAAAAACCATCGCAGCCTCCCGACTGTTCCTCTGGGCGCTCGCACCAACGCTCGTGGCCATTAGCGCTTTTCTGCTTCTTCCCTGAACATCGCTATGTCATCTGACCCCATTGCATTACCGGCGCTGATTAAAGAGATCGGACGCGGCGCCAAAGGCGCCCGAGATCTTTCGATGGCGGATGCAGAAAGTTTATTTACAGCTATGCTGGCTGGTCAGGTTCCTGATCTGGAGCTGGGAGCGATACTTCTATCACTCCGCATCAAGAGTGAATCAGATGACGAACTTGTTGGTTTCTGTCACGCCATGCAGGCCACGACACTTCAACTTAAACCGGCGGCACACCCGCTGGTTGTTCTCCCCTCTTATAACGGCGTTCGTCGACAACCAAATCTTTTGCCGCTCCTGGCATTCCTATTGCGCGACGCCGGCCTCCCCGTAGTGATTCATGGCCGACATGACTTCGATAACCGCGAGAATCCGTTCCCGCTGTTTCAGGCCTGTGGTATCGCGGCAGCCAGATCGCTGGAAGAGATTAACCAGCAAATCGTCGACACGGGTATTGCGCTGACGGACATCGAGCTACTGAATCCGGCGCTCAACCGCTTACTCGCGCTGCGAAGCCGACTTGGCCTTCGCAATTCTGCGCATACCCTCTGCAAATTACTGGATCCGTGCCCAGGTCACACTGTACGTGTCGTCAACGTGACACACCCGGAATACCTGATTCGTATGGGCACCCTGTTACAAGCACAGCAGGCAACAGCACTGCTCATGCGCGGCACGGAAGGCGAGGCCTTTGCGAATCCGAGACGGCGCCCTGAACTTCTGGGCTTTCAGCATGGCGAACCAGTCAGCCTGTTCCCGGCTGAAGCAGGAGGGACACCGCCCATTCCCGGTTGGCCGGAGACGGCAGACTTTAAACAGAATATCGCGCTGATTCAGTCGCTTCGCGAAGCACCCGACAAAATTCCAACGCCTTTACTGGATCAGGTCACCGCACTCAAGACATTGGCCAGGCAGTAACTGCGTCAATCCTTATCCGAACCATCTCGATGTGCCGCGCGCGCAAGACGGTCGTGTACGGCTCCCCAGGCCACTGAATCCGGCAAAGCCTGCACCAGAATCTGGGTATAAGCACCGGAATCGAGTTCACGCAGGACGCGATAGAGGTCATGCGCATAAGCCACCGGATGATTCGCCAGGACCACAACGTTCGGCTGGGGTTTCAGGCCAGCGTCATCTCTGACGATCGCGGCAATACTAGGGGACTTTTGTAAGGCCTGCGCAATCATTGCCGCATCGCCTACCTGCAAGGGCGTCTGAGGCGCATAGTGCGCGGCCAGAGATCCGGAAACTCGGGGGGTATCACTAGCGACGGCAGACTCTATCGCCACGGGCGCACCCAAGACGAGACTCAGTTGCTCTGCGGTCACGGCACCTGGCCTCAGGATGATCGGCTTATCTCGCGATAGATCCACAATCGTTGATTCAATACCCACCTGGCAATCATCGCCATCCAGAATCAACGGCACGGCATCACCGAGTTCATCCGCCACATGCTGCGCCATGGTCGGGCTAATGCGTCCGAATCGATTCGCCGAGGGCGCTGCAAGGCCACCACCGGATTTGCCAGCCTGGCACTGTGCCTCAGCAAAAGTGCGGAGTAGTGACAACGCTACCGGGTGGCCGGGCATGCGTACACCGACAGTATCCTGACCCCCGGTCACCTCATCCAACACCCCTGGCGCTTTCTTGAGAATCATCGTCAGCGGTCCGGGCCAAAATGCTTCTGCGAGCACCCAAGCTGTATCCGGAATTTCCCGGGCGTAATGCGTCAACAACGCATCGGCGCCCACGTGCACAATCAACGGATGATCCGCCGGCCGTCCTTTGGCAGCAAAGATTTTACGAACAGCCTCGGGATTTCCGGCGTCTGCGGCAAGACCATACACCGTCTCAGTCGGCAAACCGATCAACTGACCCGCATTGAGCAATGCCACTGCCTGGTCAATTGCTTCGAGAGATCGACCCGATGCGATCTTAGGCATCGGGCAATCCCAGAACTTTCCTGGCTTGCATCGCGCGTTCGTAAACCTCTTGGGCATCGTCACCCACAACCGTGAAATGTCCCATCTTGCGACCCGCGCGCGGTGATTGCTTGCCGTACAAATGCAGACATAGCCCCGGAATCGCCAGTAGGGCCGCCCAATCTGGCTCACGTTGTTTGCAGCCATCAAACCACAAGTCACCCAGCAGATTGACCATCACGGCAGCCAAGTGTGTACGGCTATCGCCTAGCGGCAAGCCGCACAATGCACGCACCTGCTGCTGAAACTGATTTGTCGCACACGCATCGATTGTATAGTGTCCACTGTTATGTGGGCGCGGCGCCATTTCGTTCACAACGAGCTGTCCACGCGTGACAAAAAACTCGACGCCCAAGGTGCCGACATAGCCCAGACATCCGGCGAGCTTTTCCGCGACTTCACAGGCGTTATCGGTCACGCACACAGAACCCCAGGCGGGTACGACGCTCACATCGAGAATGCCATTGCGATGACGGTTTTCGGCGGCAGGAAACGCCTTCACGCGCCCATCCTGTGCCCGTGCCAGCACGACCGAAATTTCATAATCAAGCGGTAGCTTGGCTTCGAGAATACAGCGCACGCTACCGAGCTCAACCCAGGCCGCCTCAGCGGCCGCACGATCGTCAACGACCGCCTGACCTTTGCCATCGTAGCCCAGTCGTGCGGCTTTAAGAATGCCGGGGAACAGATGCGCCGGCGCGGCGCGCAGATCCTCGAGCGCATTGATTTCGGCGAACGGGCCATGAGGCAAACCATTCTTTTTGAGGAACGTCTTTTCAGCGATACGATCCTGACAGACCGATACTGCGGCAGCCGAGGGGTGAACCGGCACCTGCTCCGCCAGAATCGCCAGCGTTTCTGCCGGTACGTTTTCAAATTCAGTCGTGACGGCCGAACAACCCGCCGCAAGTTCAGCCAACGCGGCGGTGTCATCATATGCCGCGCAGAGGTGGCGATCGGCAATACGGCCGGCCGGACTATCCGCATCCGGATCCAAGACCCACACCTGATAACCCAGCTCGTGGGCGGCCATAACGAAATAGCGGCCTAGTTGGCCGCCACCGAGCATACCCAGCACCGCCGGTGCCGGAATAAACGATTTCTTCATCACACTTCCGGCAATTTCATGGCCAACACCTTGGCCGACTGCTGCTGGCGGAATTGTTGCAGCCGTTGATTGAGCGCCGCATCGTGATTGGCGAGCATCGCGACGGCAAATAGCGCCGCGTTTGCCGCACCGGCTTCACCAATCGCAAAGGTCGCGACCGGAATGCCCTTCGGCATTTGCACGATGGAATGCAGCGAATCAACGCCAGACAAAGCCTTTGATTGCACCGGCACACCCAGCACCGGTAGCGAGGTCTTGGCGGCCAGCATACCCGGCAGGTGGGCGGCGCCTCCGGCGCCGGCAATGATGGCCTGTAGGCCACGACTTCCCGCCGTTTCGGCGTATTCGAATAACAGATCCGGCGTACGATGCGCCGAAACGACCCGTGCCTCGAACGGCACCCCCAATTCCTTGAGCATTACGGCGGCTGCCTGCATAGTCGGCCAATCTGAATCCGAGCCCATGACGATGCCTACTAACGGCGTTTTTTTGTCGGTACTCATTGCACAGTTCCTTCCGCGAAACGCTCGGCCGAGGTCAGTGTATTCGCCAACAACATGGCGATGGTCATCGGGCCAACGCCACCCGGCACCGGCGTAATAGCACCTGCAACCAGCTTGACGGTTTCAAAATCGACATCGCCACACAAGCCACCACCGGCTTCCGGTGGCAGGCGGTTGATGCCCACATCGATGACCAGTGCCCCCGGCTTCACCATATCTGCCGTCACAAACTTCGGCTTACCAATCGCAGCGACCAGAATATCAGCGCGACGCGTATGCGCTGCCAGATCTTTGGTACGCGAATGGCAGACCGTGACCGTGCAGCCCGCATGCAGCAACAACATGGCCATCGGCTTACCGACAATATTGGAGCGGCCGATCACTACAGCTTCTTTACCATTCAGATCGACGCCGGTTTCAGCCAGGAGTTTCATTACGCCATAGGGCGTACAAGGAATAAAGCGCGGATCCCCTTGCATGAGTGCACCGACGTTGGCGGCATGAAAACCGTCAACGTCTTTTTCAGGACGAATGGCCGCTAATACTTCGGCTTCGTCGAACTGCGGCGGCAGCGGCAGTTGCACCAGAATGCCATGGACCGCCGGGTCTTTATTGAGGTCCGCAATTTTGTCGAGCACGTGCTTGGGCGCCACATCTGCTGGAAACGGAAAATCGAATGAGACCATGCCCGCTTCTTGGCAGGCTTTGATCTTGTTACGCACATAAACTTGCGAGGCCGGATTTTCACCGACCAGAATCACCGCCAAACCTGGGCGTGTTCCCTGTAATGCCAGTTCATCGGCACGGATTTTGAATTCAGCGCGCAGGCGTTTAGCCAACGCGGCGCCATCGAGAATCTGAGCGGGTGTTTGATTTGCCATAGGCCGCTATTTTACTGCAAACCGCCAGCCAGACACCGATATTCCCTGCTCAGCCACTTCGGCAGCAAGCGCCTCGGCGCCTGGTCCTATCATCGTGATTTCCGAACATCGCGCCGCGAAATCTCTGATTCGCCGCAAGGGCAAGGGACTGCTCCAGGCCAATAACAGGCCATTGCCTTCGGCCACTAGGGCCTCCGGTTGCCAGCCGATTCGAATCCAGCCTTGACGTTCGCGGCTGCGCCGAAACTCCTGGTTCAGCACGGAGGTTTCCACCGCACGAGTCAGTGCCACCTGTCTGGTCGACAACCATTGGACATCATCGACATGGCATTGCCCCGCGAGCGCACCCTCATGAAGAAGGATCTCATTTTGTCTGCGCAGATCTCGACTAAATACCACCACGGGCACAAAAAACTCGGCCGAGAGGTCGCTGGCGGTTTTGAGCCAAAGCCCTGCGCCATCATCTGCAGCCTCGTTTAATTCCAGTACCGGCACCCCGGCTTGGCGTAACGCCAACCGCCAGCAATGACCCGCCTCGTCGTCTGCGGCGACATGCCAGAGCAGACGAGGTGTGGGCACATATTGTCTGCCTAGCGCCTGTGCAATTTCATGGTGTGATGCCCTCATGTGGCGATCATGCCACGGTCTAGCCCGACTGCTTGTAAAGAATGCTTGACGTTCTATTGAGGAGCCTCTAGTATTTTCATATAACAAGACGTTGTTTCACATTATAAAACGCTTGAGAGACAAAGCACCAACGCATTTCGGTTGTGCGGCGCGGAACACCGTATGCCCACATACCGCTATAGTCAGTTCAGTTACTCATTAAAACGCGGCTTGCGGACGTTTGGACCGCACCCGCTACAGGAGGAGGCAGCATGTCGGCAGCAAACGAAAATAATCTCGTTCCGGGTCAGACTAACGATGCGGATCCACAGGAAACCCGGGAATGGAAAGACGCGTTGGCTGGCGTGATCAGCAACGAAGGCAATGAGCGTGCGCACTACCTGATTGAAACGCTGATTTCAGAAGCGCGCGAAAAAGGGATTGATATCCCCTATTCGGCCACGACCGAATACGTCAATACGATTCCGACAGCGCTACAGCCCAAGTACCCGGGCAACGCGGACATGGAGATCAAGATTCACTCCTACATTCGTTGGAACGCCATGGCCATGGTTGTCCGCGCGAATAAACACACCAATGTGGGTGGCCACATCGCATCCTTTGCCTCAGCAGCCGTCCTCTACGATGTCGGCTTCTCACATTTCTGGCACGCCCCGTCTGCCAACCACGACGGTGACCTGATTTTCTTCCAGGGCCACTCGGTTCCGGGCGTTTATGCCCGCGCTTTCATGCTGGGCCGTTTTACCGAAGAACAACTGGATCATTTCCGTCAGGAAACGACCGGCAAGGGCATCTCCTCCTACCCTCACCCGTGGCTCATGCCGGACTTCTGGCAATTTCCCACCGTGTCGATGGGGCTAGGCCCCATCCAGGCGATCTATCAGGCACGCTTCATGAAGTATCTGGCGAGCCGTAATCTCATCAATGCCGAAAAGGCTGCGCAACGTAAGGTGTGGGCATTCCTCGGCGATGGTGAAACCGATGAAGTCGAGTCGCTCGGTGCCATTGGCATGGCCGGTCGCGAAAAACTCGACAACCTGATCTTCGTCATCAATTGCAACCTGCAACGCCTTGATGGCCCCGTTCGCGGTAACGGCAAAATCATCCAGGAACTGGAATCCGAGTTCCGCGGTGCTGGCTGGAATGTGATTAAACTAATCTGGGGCACCCATTGGGATGCACTCTTCCAACGTGACACGAAGGGCATTCTGAAGCAACGCATGATGGATCTGTGCGATGGCGAGTATCAGACCTTCAAATCGAAGGATGGCGCCTACGTCCGTGAGCACTTCTTCAACACGCCGGAATTAAAAGCGCTGGTCGCCGACTGGACCGATGACGAGATTTGGCAACTCAACCGCGGCGGCCATGATCTGTTCAAGATCTTTGCCGCCTACGACAGCGCGGTGAAGCATAAGGGGCAACCGACCCTGATCCTGGCCAAGACCATCAAGGGTTTCGGCATGGGCAAAGCCGGCGAGGCCATGAATACCTCGCACCAGCAAAAGAAAATGGACAAGGAGCAAATCGCCCGTTTCCGAGATCGCTTCTCCCTGCCGGTCAAAGACGAAGAGATCGATGCGCTACCGTATCTGAAATTCGCCGAGGACTCTGCCGAGTATCAATACATGCGCGATCGTCGTATGGCGCTGGGTGGCTTTCTGCCGCAACGTCGTCGTAGGGCAGAACCCTTGGCCATTCCGCCGCTCTCGACCTTTGATGCCCTGCTCAAGGCTTCTGGCGAAGGCCGCGAACTCTCGACGACAATGGCCATTGTCCGCATCATGAACATGATGTTGAAAGACAAGCAGGTCGGCCGTCACGTCGTTCCTATCGTGCCGGATGAATCCCGCACCTTTGGTATGGAGGGCATGTTCCGCGCCGTAGGCATCTGGAACCAGGAAGGCCAAAACTATGTACCTGAAGACCATGATCAACTCATGTTCTACAAGGAAAGCAAAGACGGCCAAGTACTTCAGGAAGGCATCAACGAAGCCGGCGCCATGAGCGACTGGATCGCCGCTGCTACCTCGTACTCAGTGCATGGTGTCCAAACGATTCCGTTCTATATCTGCTACTCGATGTTCGGTCTACAACGCACGATGGATCTGTGCTGGGCCGCTGGCGACCAACGTGCCCGAGGGTTCCTCATCGGCGGCACTGC
>JACCDW011394968.1_pt1 | contig 22724 bp, 14 predicted proteins | sample 7449781 | NCBI WGS metagenome assembly JACCDW01 (sample SAMN15323449, study PRJNA562643) | freshwater metagenome | isolation source: river surface water | place: USA:Blue River Watershed | collected 2017-08-18
AACCTTCCACTGCACCAAGCCCTAAACGGCTCGCCAAGATACGGTCGTATGCAGTTGGAGTTCCTCCACGTTGGATATGTCCGAGTGTGGTTACACGAATATCCAGTTTATCTGCTACTTGATTTTTAATCTTTTCGGCAATATCAACGGCGTGTCCTTCTTCGTCTCCTTCGGCAACCACTACAATTGATGAAGATTTTGAACGTGACCAACCGTCTTTTAATGTGCTTACTACTTTTTTGAGTGGTGTATGTGTTTCGGGAACCATCACAATTTCGGCCCCACCACCAATACCTGATTGGATAGCGATATAGCCAGAGTCACGACCCATAACTTCGATAAAAAATACACGGTCGTGTGAGTCGGCAGTATCTCTAATTTTATCAATCGCTTCGAGTGAAGTATTTACGGCAGTATCAAAACCAATAGTATAGTCAGTACCATACAGGTCATTATCAATAGTACCTGGGCAACCAACGGTCGGTATCTCGTATTCGTTATAAAAAACCTCTGCTCCAGTAAATGTTCCGTTTCCTCCGATGGCAACCAAACCTTCAATACCTGCATTCATTAGGTTTTCGTAGGCTTTCTTACGGCCTTCGGGAGTCATAAATTCTTTACTTCTGGCCGACTTTAGCATTGTACCACCACGCTGAACTATATTACTTACTGATTGCGAGTTCATCGGAAAAATATCTCCCGTAATCATTCCGTTATACCCTCTTCTGATACCATACACCTCTAAACCATGATATATTGCTCCTCTAACTGCGGCTCTGATGCAGGCATTCATACCAGGTGCATCACCTCCAGAAGTAAAAACTGCTATTCGTTTCATCTTAATATTTTCTTAAATTTACTTAGTATTTCGCCTATTACCGTTCTACACTAATCCTCTACTACATTCGGCACAAAAGTAATTAGATTTCTTTACTTCTCCCAAACTTTCATTATTATTCATTAATAATATTGTTCTGTAAAAAGGGGTTTTATCAAAATTAAATTCTTTTTTATGATTATTTATAGAAATTATTGTATATTATTATTTTTTATTTAAACAAATTTCCTTTATTGTGGTTTTATCATACTTGCACGAACACAAACATAAGTATATATCTAAAATATAAAAAACAAAGTATAAAATCCATCAACATATAAGGCTCTACGAGCTAAACTTTATGAGATTATTAAGCAATTTTTAAATTAAAAATCTCAAAACTTTCAAACAAAGTAATTTCTGTTCTTAAAGTTAATCAAACTATTGCAGCTTTCAATTCTATTTTTAAGCTTTTTGATAATTGCTCCTTCACAAAACAAACCAAAGAACTGACTATCAGAGTGTTATATAAATCTTTTACTTTCCAGTATTTTTTGGCACACTATTTGAGAATAAGTCAAACAACACAGTGACCTTTTGTCACTTAACCCAAAGAGTAAGTTCGCTACTTACGATTAACTTTTAACGAAATGTCAGGAATAACTTTACCCTTCAAGAAACTCCGTCTTAGAGTCGGAGCGTTCATAATGCTGCTTTTGAGTGCTTTTAACTCAATGGCTCAGAACGAAAATGTTGGAATCGGAACTACAAAACCCGATAATTCAGCATTATTGGACCTCACTTCTACATCAAAAGGATTGCTGATTCCTCGTATGACCTTGGCTCAAAGGGCAGGAATTAAGAGTCCAGCAACTGGTTTGATGGTCTATCAGATTGACTTCTTCACGGGTTTTTATTTCTTTGATGGTGCCGTTTGGAAAGGCCTTTATGCCCGCAATGCTGATGGTGCAGCCCTACCACCTGAGCCTGCCCCAACTACAACGGGAAGTGGCTGGAATATTGGAGGAAATTCAGGTTTAAATGCTGACCTAAATTTTCTTGGTACGTTAGATACCACCTCATTAGTATTCAAAGTCAACAATTATCGTTCTGGATTGATTGATTATCGTTTTGGTAACACTTACTTTGGTTACAAGGCTGGGTATCGTAGTCATGGTTTCAATTCTATTGCAATTGGTGCTTATGCTCTACACGAGGCTAATTTAGGTCTCAATAATATTGCAATTGGTTATCAATCGTTGCTTAATAGTCAAACTGGTAGTGATAACGTTGCCGTTGGTGCAAACTCATTATATAGCAACCTAACAGGCTCACAGAATGTGAGTATTGGTACACAAGCAGGTCAACGTTCGCTTGGTGATGGAAATATTTTTATTGGATATAAAGCTGGGGTCAATGAGGTTGGTAATAATAAATTATATATCGATAACAATTTTCAAGATGTCGCACTCATTTATGGTGATTTTGAAAAATCACGTGTAGGTATCAATACCCAAAAACCCGAAAGTGCCTTGTCTATTGACAGTAAAGTAGCCAATGTCAGTGGTTTGGAATTTAAAAACTTGAATAGCAGTTCACCAGCTGGAAAATCAAATCAAAAAGTTTTATCAGTTGATAGTAAAGGACGTGTTATATTAGTGCAAGACTCTGTAGGTACAGGTTCGGGAGTGCCCCCAATAAGCTATTGGGCAGCTAAGGGTAGTTCTATTGAAAATAGCAATACTGGCGATGTAATCGTAAGCAATCTACGTTTTAAAACCCTAAGAACAATATCTCCTGCGGTCAAATCAAATGGTAAAGTATTAACTGTTGATGACAATGGCTTACTTGTGCTGGCTCGTGACTCGGTTGGGGCATCAATCCCATCTTATTGGGGACTTAACGGAAATATCTTATCGAATTCTAATACAGGGAAATTAGTTTTGAATGGCTCTATTCAGCTAAATAATATCAAAGCATCAAATACAGCATTCCGTTCGTACGGAAAAGTATTGACAGTTGATGATAATGGTAATCTGATTTTAGTAAGAGACTCGTTGGTTACTGGTAGTACAATTCCAGTTAGTGCGTCGCCTTGGAATATCAATGACGATAACATCTCCAATAGCAATACTGGAGCAGTTTATATCAATAATAGCTTGATTTTATCGAAGCTAAGCGGCGATAATACAGTAACCGCATCGGCTCAAAAATTCTTGACTGTTGATAATACAGGTAATGTGATTTTAGCGAATGTGCAAGCAAACCCAATTACTACTCCTACTACGTCTGATTGGACTTTAGATGCCAATAATTTAAGTAATAAAAACACGGGGGGAGTTTATATCAATAATGGACTTTGGGCAAAAAACGGTTTTCGCTTACAGTCAGGTATTTTAGAACTTAATAGTGCCGTAGAAAATAAAAGCGGTTTACAGTTTGCTCAGCTAAAAGCGTCAAACCCAGCAAGTAAAAACAACGGGAAGGTTCTTTCGGTTGATGATAATGGTAACGTAATTTTAGTAAAAGACTCGGTGGGTACAGCAGCACCTGCAGTTGTAGCATCACCGTGGACCACTTCTGGCAATGCCATCATTAATAGTAATACGGGTAGAGTATTAATTAATAATGGTCTTACATTACCAATTACAAGCGAATCTGTAACCACACTTTCAACTCAAAAATTCTTGACGGTTGATAATACTGGTAATGTAGTTTTAGGAAACGTAACCAACAGTACACCTTCACCATGGACAGTCAGTGGCAACGACATCGTTAACTCAAACCTTGGTAAAGCCTATATCAATAATGGATTATCGGTAAAAAGTGGTGTTACTATTGAATCGGGCAATTTAGTAACCAATGGCTCGGTAACTAACCGTAGTGGCTTGGTTTTAAATCAATTAAAGCTTTCGTTTCCTGCTTCAAAGCCATCAGGCAAAGTGCTTTCGGTTGATGATAACGGTAACGTGATTTTAGTAAGAGATTCGGTGGGTATTGCAGGAACGGTAGTAAATACGCCCTCGTCATGGACAGTTACAGGAGATAACATAAGTAATGCAAATATTGGTACCGTATCAATCAATGCTCTTACTTTACCAAAATTAAGTAGTAATACTACACCTACGGTTACTACACAAAAAGTACTTTCGGTTGATGCCAATGGCAATGTAATTTTGGTCAATACACCATCAACAACAACGACAGGAACAACACCAGCTACTGAGCTTTGGAAAGCAAATACCAGTGGGGCCGTTTTCAATAACAATACACAAGGAGTAGTGATTACATCGAATACTGAAGGTGTAAGTGGCTTACAATTTAGCAAATTAAAGGCATCATCGGCCGCAGGAAATAGATATGGAAAAGTTTTGTCAGTTGATGATAATGGTAATGTCATTTTGGTCAATGATGGGGTAACTACTGGTGGGGGTAGTACTACTGATGCTGGTTGGACAATCACTGACGGACGCCTACATAATTCAAACAATGGAAAGGTAGTCATCGGAACTGGAATTAACTCATACCCTGGAGACTTTGGATTATACGTAAAAGGTGGAATTCTGACCGAGAGAGTAAGAGTAGCAGTAGCTAATTCAGACCGTTGGGCTGACTATGTTTTCGAGACTGGCTATAAGTTAATGCCACTCAAAGATGTTGAAAAGCATATCAACTATTACCACCACTTGCCAAATGTTCCTTCGGCTGAAGAAATGACAAAAAGCGGTATGGATGTAATGGAAACCAGTGCTAAATTATTAGAAAAAATAGAAGAACTTACTCTCTATATGATTAAGGCTAATAAGCAAATTGAAGCTCTCGAAGCCAAAGTTAGCAGTCTTGAAAAAATACAAAAGTAATATTTTTTTCTATCATTAGTTAAAAGAAGTTTCGAGCATAAAGTATTTCTTAATATGTTATTAGAAACTATATTTTTGGCACGAAATTGTCTCGTAATTAATAGTAGAAAGTCATTAACATAAATAATTTGAGCAATAAATACTTAGATAAGAAAATGTATCCGCTTAAAAGTTTTTATTTTAGAAAACGATTTATGGCATAAAGATTGCAAATTAGATATTAAAATAATACAAATACAAAGTAAGAGTAATATAACATTGATTTTTATGGGTTAGGGTTTATTTTAAACGCCACAGCACAGGATTGCGGTGGCGTTTTTGTTTTGTTTTAAAAACTCTCCTATCTTTACCTCATTCTACTTATTTTTTAGTTCAATGCAAAAATCTAAACCAATCTCTTATTCACGTACTACTATTACTGAGTTGATGATTCCGTCTTATGCCAATTTTGGTGGAAAAATTCACGGGGGTATCTTACTTTCACTCATGGATAAAGTTGCTTATGCCTGTGCCTCAAAACACGCGGGAGCGTATGTTGTAACGGTATCGGTTGATGGTGTAAATTTCTTACAACCTATTGAAGTTGGCGAGCTGCTTTCGCTGCACGCATCGGTCAATTATGTAGGACGTAGCTCAATGGTTATCGGAATAAGAGTGGTATCAGAAAACGTAAAAACTGGCGAACAGAAACACACCAACACTTCGTATTTTACAATGGTAGCAAAAGATGATAGCGGTAAACCAACCGAAGTACCAATGCTCGAACTCGAAGACCAAGCAGACGTAAGACGCTGCCTTGAAGCCATCAAACGCAAACAATTAAAAGAAGCATACAAAGATGATTTTGACAATGAAAAATCAAGTATGCATATCGGAGAAAACCTTCATTTACTTGCTAATGAGCGAGTTATCATCAAATAGTTTTTTTACAGATTACTCGTTAAACAACAAGTTTGAAACTTGTTCGACCCTCAAAATCATGACAAAAGTAACTACTATTTTCGCAGCACTTTTTTTGTTAAATTTCACTCTCTTCGCCCAAAATCTTGATATTGATATTCTGAAAAACATCAATCAAAACCGCAACCACAACCTTGATAAACCATTCAATACCATAAGCAAATCGGTTTATCCTCTGAGTGTTGCTTTGCCAATTAGTTTGCTTGGTACAGGCCTTATCAAAAAAGATAAAAATCTTCAACGTCAGGGCATCGCATCGTTGGCTTCGCTGGCAATTTCAATGGGAACTACTTATTCTCTCAAGAAAATCATCAATCGTGACCGCCCCTATATGACTTATCCAAACCTACAACCTTATTACATCGAAAATGACCCAGCTTTTCCTTCAGGACATACCACTGCGGCATTTACTACGGCTACTTCTTTGAGTCTGACTTTTAAGAAATGGTATGTGGTTGTGCCTGCCTACACCTGGGCAGGGGCCGTGGCCTACTCACGCTTGCATTTGGGGGTACATTACCCAAGCGATGTGCTAACGGGAGCTGCTATCGGAGCGGGTTCGGCTTGGCTATGCTACAAAGCCAATCGATGGTTACAGCGAAAAAAATAAACCATTTTGCCCATTCACAGTTAATTTAGTAAAGTCTAAATTATTCTATAAACTACGGCATTACATTGAAAAAATCTTGTATTATTATCGGTGCGGGCTTATCTGGACTAACTGCCGCACACGAATTAGTAAAAAACAACTGGGAAGTTACAATTCTCGATAAAGGAAGAGGTGTTGGTGGAAGAATGGCAACACGCCGTGCAGGTGAAGCCCGCTTCGACCATGGAGCTCAGTACTTTTCAACAAAAACTTCTGATTTTCAAGCATTTGCACAGACCTTCATCCAGAAAAATATTGCTAAAGAGTGGCATCTTGAAGAGGGTGATAAAGCATTTTCGCATCCGAGAATCATAGGTATCAATGGCATGAGTAGTATTCCGAAATTCTTGTCAGAAGGACTGAACATCAAAACTAACGAAAAAGTAATAGGTATTTCGGAAACCGAAAACGGTTGTAAAGTCTTCACAGAAGCAGGTAATTCTTACGAAGCCAATACCATCATTTGTACCATACCTGCTCCACAAGCCATAGAGTTATTACAAAAAAGTGAAATATCGCTCAACGAAATCTCTATTTTAGCAAACATTCACTATCAACCTTGCATAGCCGTCATGGCAAGTTTGAATGCTCCAACTAATATTCCAAGCCCTGGGGGAATTTCGCTCGAAAACAGTAATATTTCGTGGATTGCCGATAATTTTCAAAAAGGCATTTCACCCGTTTTTTCGGTTACAATTCATGCGAATCCAACATTTAGTTTGGCTCACTTTGATGATGATTTGAACGAAGTTGGCAAACAATTACTATCAGAGGTAACTCATTTGATTCCTGCTGACTCCGTTGAAAGTTTGCAAGTGCATCGTTGGCGATACAGTTTAGCTTCCGAACGCCACACTGACAATTTTTTAGTGTCTGGTTCAACCAAATTTCCGTTTATTTTTGCAGGTGATGGCTTTGGTATTGGTAGTATAGAAGGAGCTTTTATTTCGGGAAAAAGTGCGGCTCAATGGCTTTTATAAATTAAAAGCCACAAGATATTCTCGACAACCGATGGAGAACTTAGTAAAAAATCAAATACTTGAATTGAAATACGAACCCCACAAAGGTGCTTGGACTTATCATATTCAAATTCCTAACACAAAGCATCTTGTCGGAAAATGGGGTTCGTTGAAAGTTTCGGGGTTTATCGACGATTACAAAATTGAAAACATCAACTTATTTACGATTTCGGGACAAGATAAATTGATTTCAGTAAACGAAAAAATACGAAAAGCAATCAAAAAAAATGGTGGCGACACCGTAAGAGTAACACTCGATTTACTGGCACCTAAAAAACAACTTACCGAAAAAGAACTCATAGAAACCCTCAATGATTCGGGGGTTTTAAAAGCCTTCAAAAGTCTTTCAGCAGATGAACAAAAACACGTAATAACAAAAATTATCTCTATAAAATCGGACGATAAACAAACAAAGACAATATTACAACTCATAGAGCAATTAAGTGAGGCCCCTAATTAGGTAGCACTCGTAATCATCTGATTATCAGTAAATATTTTTATTTTCAAGTAACGTTTTATTAGAATTCTTTTCTTTATATTTGATTAAATTCTTTAAACACGTGAGCCATGCCTAATAGATTTCTCCCTCTGTTATTGCTCTTGTTTGCTGGGCAATGCTTCGCTAATGCTATCTTAATTCCGATGGATGATTCGCAAAGTAATCACCTGAAAGCCTACGGAATTGCTTACACGACCTTAAAAAATAACACCGAAATCGACTGGCTTCTGAATTATCGGGGAGGAAGTTTTTTGATAAACTATTCATCAAATACCCAAAAAGAATGCTTGATTCGTGGAGTTTCGTTTGAGATAATTTCGGATGCTGATGTACAATCGCTCAAACAACAAATCTCAAATCCCGATGTAAACATGGAAGTTATGCGGCTGCACAAAGCGGCACGTATTGCGGTTTATACACCTTCAAAAATCAGTCTTTCATCGTTTGAAGATACCGATGCGGTTTTGCTGGTCTTGAAATACGCCGAAATACCATTTGAGGTAGTTTATGATGAAGAAATTCTACGGGGCGACCTCAACAAATATGATTGGCTTCATTTACATCACGAAGATTTTACAGGTCAATTTGGGCGAAATATGCGTCGAATGAGCTACAAAGACATGAAAGCCCAAGAAGAAATTGCTCAACGACTAAAATACAATAAGATTTCTGCACTCAAGCTCGATGTGGCCAAAACCATTAAAGCCTATTGCATGGGTGGTGGTTTTTTATTTGCGATGTGTTCGGGGGCAGAAACGCTCGATATTGCACTTTCGGCCGAAGGCGTGGATATTGTAAGTAGCCGTTTCGATGGCGATAATGTTGATAATAACGCCCAACAAAAACTGGATTTCAATAAAACGTTTGCCTTCGAGGATTTCACACTCTACCTCAATGATGGCGATGGATACGGCTATAATTCGATGTCGTTTTCTGATATAAACGCTTCATCGGGCAGGTTTGATGAAGAAATTAATAGCTACTTCAATCTCTTCGATTTTTCAGCCAAATGGGACTTCATTCCTGCTATGTTGGTGCAAAATCACGAGCATTTGATTCGTGAATTTATGGGGCAAACGACTGCTTTCAATAAAAAAACGGTCAAATCAAGTGTTTTGGTAATGGGCGAAAGTAAAGAATCTGACCGATATATGTATGGTGAACTTGGGCTTGGTCAGTGGGTTTTCTACGGTGGACACGACCCCGAAGGCCGCAGAGGTTTTCACAGAACACCCACTGACTTGAATCTTTTTCCGCATTCGCCTGGCTATAGGCTTATTTTGAATAATGTCCTTTTCCCTTCAGCTAAAAAGAAGAAAAGAAAGACTTAATTTTAGTTTATAGTGATAAGATTTCTTCCCAAACATTTTTCAAAACTGGGATTCCGTTGACAGTGTTTTTTGCTCTCGTATTCAAGACTCGTTCGCCTGGGAAAGTTATCTTTTTAGTCTCCGAAATCGGATTTGATTGATGATAATCTTCAATGATTTGTGCTACCGCTGCCGAAATAGCTGAATGATTACCTAATTTCGATATATCAATGGCAATATAAACCTGCGAAAGTCGATATTCGATTTCTTCTTTGCTAATTTCATGGGTTGAAAGTCCGCCCGAAAGTACAGCTGATAAAATATCTAACAAAAGCGAAAGCCCCGCTCCTTTCCAATAGCCAACTGGCATCGAACGCCAAGATTTCAGAATCGCATTGGGGTCGTCAGTCAGATTCCCTTCGGAATCAAAACCACCGATAACCGATAGTTTTTCGCCTTTCATGGCTGCCAATTCCATCGCCCCAAACGAATACTGCGACATGGCCATATCCAACACAATTGCCTCATTGTCGTAAGGTAAAGCCATAACTAATGGGTTATTGCCGAGTTTTGCATCGGTTGCTCCCCACGCTGGCATATTAGCAATGGTGTTTGTCCAACCAATAAACACAAACCCAGCCTTGGCAGCTTGCCAACCGTAAGTTCCGCCACGCATCCAGTGATTTGTATTGGCTAAGCCTACACAACCAATACCATTTTCAGCCGCCAAACTCATAGCTCTTTCGGTTGCATAAATAGCATTTAGTGGACCTGGTCCGAGGTTTCCGTCCCATTGCTCAATCCCTCCGAATTTTGAAACTAAACTTGGTTCGGAATCGGGTTTTACAAAGCCACCTTTTAGATATTTAATGAATCTCGGGAAACGATTTACTCCATGGGTATAGATACCATCAAGGCTATTGATGGTGAAGATTTCAGCACAAGTTTTTGCTTTGGTTTCATTAAATCCATTTTTCAGCAATATCTCCTCGAAGGTAGATTGCATGGTTTCTTTTGAAATCGTCAGGGTATTACTTTCGGCTATCATTGTTCGTTTTTTTAGGATTTGGTAAAAAGAAATGGTTTCGCAAGGTAAATAAAATTTGATTACTCTCTTTGTTCAAAAATCAGATTCATGCGTAACCAAAAGCTGACACCAAATTTTATTTGTTTAATTTTAAAACAAATAACTTAAACAAAATATTATAATAGAGTAAGTTGATAAACAAGCACTTTGCGTTCGGCTTACAAAAATCACATTTAACTAATTGATAATAAGCGGATTGTAAAATATTTTAAAATTTTTAAATCCAGCTCCTAATTTATTCCGTTAGTTAAGTCAACAAATAACAAATGTAAAACTTAAACAATTAACATTCAAACGGTGCGGCGTTCCGCAACAGAAATCCAATGAAAAAATTAGCATTAGTATTCGTTTCAGCACTTATCTCGTTGAGTACATTCGCACAAAAAGAAAAAACTGTAATGGTAGGTGGAGCAGCCATGTATCCATCAAAAAACATTGTTGAAAACGCAGTAAATTCAAAAGACCACACAACACTTGTTGCAGCTGTAAAAGCGGCGGGTTTAGTAGAAACACTTCAAAGTGCAGGACCATTTACAGTATTTGCTCCAACCAATGCAGCTTTCGGTAAATTGCCAGCAGGAACGGTTGAAACTTTAGTAAAACCAGAAAATAAAGCAACTTTAACAGCAATTTTGACTTACCACGTAGTAGCAGGAAAATTAAGTGCTGCTGACATCGTAGCAAAAATCAAAGCTGGTAACGGAACTGCTACCATGACAACCGTACAGGGTGGAACATTGAAAGCTTCTTTAAAAGGAAAAAACGTAGTTTTGACTGATGAAAAAGGTGGAATGTCAACTGTAACAATCGCTGATGTAAATCAAAGCAATGGTGTGATTCACGTAATTGACACAGTTGTTTTACCAAAATAATTGGGTTGTGAATTATTAATAAAAAAGCCAATTGTGCGAAACCGCACGATTGGCTTTTTTGATTTATTAAGTTTGATAAAGGTAGTACGGATTCTCTTTAAACGCTTCCCAGTCGGTTATGATTTGTTTTTTTAACTGCTGTAACTCATCTTTATCCGCCAGTTCTTTAAAGGTAGCTTCTTTTTCTAATTCCTTAAAATATGAAATTAGAGCATTGCAAAGCGTAAACTGAGCAGTAGCTATAATATCTTTCATTCGGTTTTCATTAATATCTTTTCCCGAAAACCACAAAGTTGTGCCAGTAGTGCGAGCATTTTCGGCCACATCCATCATTTGGGGGCTGGGCGAAAGTAGCTTTACATCATCCATCGCTTTGTTTTCATCTTCTTTCTCTACCGAACTCTGATACCCTCTGCTCAGGGTATAAATCAGATTTGACACTCGACGAAAATCATAATCGTTACATTCATAGAATTCTTCAAAAATTGCACGTCTGATTTTTTTCAAGAAAACTTCGCTTGCCATCGTAGCCGTTGAAGATATGCGACTATACAAGAGTTTTGATAGAACCGATATTTTAATAGTAGTCAGGAAACTTCCATATTTCGATAGAATATCCCAATTAAGATGCTGAGTTTCGCTGGTTTCTGATTTAATCTTCGCTATTAATTCTGAAATTTTTCTTTTGTAGAACCTCCCTCCTATTATCAATCCTATGGCGGGCAGAAACGTCAAGTAACCAAAAGCTTTTGTGGTAGTAACCAAAGTTTCATTCGGAATATCAATAACATAAGAACTAAAATAAGAAATCAGCGATAGGGTTAATACGCCAATTCCAAGGGGCAGCAATCGCTTTACTATTTTATGAAAATCGTTGATACTCTTCTCAGAATCTATCTTCGATACCTTTGTGCTATACGGAGCAATGATACGGTTGGATACATCGGCCACAATCATCAAATCGAAGGGTTTCAATCCTTTCTTTTTCGCTCTTTCATTGTTTCTTCTATCATAGGCCAGCATCATGCTTTCAATACCTTGATTATCGGTTATTCCACCGTCCATTAGCCCAAAGGCCGTACCTGCTATGTTAGTCCCATTGGCGGTCTTGAAAAGAATACTTTCGGCTAACTTTCTCTTATTTTCCTCATTCTCAGCGAAATCATCAGGAAAAACCATTGGCTCAAATCCAATCGGAAAACACGACGAAGCGGCCAGTAAATCGCCTACTCTTAATTGGCGAATTTCGTCGGTATTAGCAATATTTACATATTTATTACCAATGATATTTTTGGTGTTTTTTTCGGCAGTCTGAAATCGGAAACTATGACCACTCTGGAAATCAGTGGTATTGATACATACTTCTTTGATATGCGTATTTTTCGATAAATCCCAAACATTTTCCCACTTCAATTGAAGTAGTTTTTCATCATACACTTTGGCAAAAGCATTAATAAAATTCTGTTCTTTTGTGCCTTGCTGCCAGTTTTTATCATCAGATAAAATCTTTACAGCATCGCTCAATAGTTCTTCACCATCCATAAATGCCAGAAGATTCTGCCGAAATTGCTCAAAACTTTCTTTTCGGTGCAACGACAGTAAATAAACTACCACTGCAATAGTGCCACCCGAAGCCGAAGCCATGAATTTTGTGCGTTGAAGTAGCGATTTTTCTTTAAACGTTAAGTGATTGAGATACATCATTGTTCCGAGTGCAAACGCAGCAGCACGGAAGCCTCCGCCAGAGAAAGCCAGAGCGATTTCATCGAAGGGTGTTTGTGGATACGATTGGAGGTTTTTGTCAGGTTTTGATGGCATAAAATTGGCGTTATGTATTCCAAATATAGCAAAAAAACGGACAAACAGAAAGAAAAAGCACTGCGAAACTAATGGTTTTGCAGTGCTTTTTTATTTAAAACCAGTTCACAATCAAAAAGTAAAGTGGTAGTCCAACGGTAATATTCATCGGAAACGTAACTGCCAATGCCATTGGCAAATACAAACCTGGATTAGCCTTAGGCACTGTTATTTTCATCGCTGCCGGTACTGCAATATACGAAGCACTGGCTGCCAATACAGCAAAAATGAATCTATTGGTGACATCGGATGTAACCATTGAACTCAAGATTGCAAAAACACACCCATTAATCAAAGGAATAAACAAGGCGAAAGCAAACGGAAAGGCTCCGAAAGAGAAGAACGATTTCAGTTTTCTACCACTTATAATGCCCATATCCAAAAGGAAAATGGCTAAAAACCCTTTAAAAAGGTCGTTTGTAAATGGTTTAATTCCGTCGGCCTGCTTGGCATTCGCCAAAAAACCAATTACTAAACTTCCCAATATCAATAATACACTTCCATTGGTGAGTGAATGTTTAAGTACATCTGAGAATCTGATGCTTTTAACCGTACTTTCGTTATCAAACAATGAAATTAATACTAAACCAATGATAATGGCTGGCGACTCCATCAATGCCATAATTGCCACCATATATCCGTGGATATTCAATTGTTGAGATTCAAGATAAGAAGAAGCAGTTACGAACGTAACAGCACTAACCGAGCCAAAAGCCGCCGCAATTGCCCCTGAATCATAAACATTCAGCTTTCGTTTTAAGATAAAAAAGGTATAGAGAGGAATTAGCAACGAAATACTTATTCCAAGCAACATTGACCAAACAATTTCATTGGTAAAAGCCTCATGAGATAGCTCTTGTCCGCCCTTAAAACCGATAGAAAAAAGTAGATAAAGAGAGATAAATTTTGATGAATTGGGTGGTATTTCTAAATCACTTTTCAGATAAACAGCCAAAATACCTAAAACAAAAAACAATAAAGCAGGATTACTTAGGTTTTCAATGAGTAAATTAAAATTCATAATTTTCGATTTAAAATAAGGATTTATATTACAAATTAAACATCAGTAATTAGTGTGTATCCAACTACGTCAAGGCGATATTGTAGATATACTTATTACTTGAACATTTATTTTGAGACACAAAATTCGGCATTCTTTTCAATAAATATTTATTTATAATTTCAATACAAATCATAAACAATATTTATACAATACAATGAATCATATTAAATCTTGTAATCCTTATAAAATATTCTAAATATGGATACTAATCTGGTTTTATGGAGAAGAATTTCGCACGCTATCTATCTTAAAAAAACCTTTAAAAGGAATGCCTTAAAATTGTAGCAGAGGGGAGACAAAGCCCTAATACAAACCTACTAATGACTACCTATAAGCAACTCACAAGCTTCTATTTTTGCTTAGAACATCATTTTCTTGATTGCATGTGAATCAACTTGATTCGATTGATAACAATGGAAAAGTATAAAAAATATCTTTTTTGATACAATCAAAATTCACTAAATGTATAGAGAGTATGCTCAGAGATTGAGCGGGTAAGATTTAGTTTTCTGGCCATAGAAGTAGCCCGATATCAAGTCTATAAACTTGTAAACCCCTGTAACAGAAAATAATTATTGGTTTTTGGGGTAGTAATATTTGATACGTTTCAATAACTCCCGACCCTATCTATCGACTATACCAGTGATTTTCTCAATGACGGTTAGTTTGTATCTTCGATTGCAAGGGAAAAATTATTCATCAAGCAAAAGGATAAATATAATTAATAGAGTAACCCAAATGGTTTAGAGGGTTAAATGTCTTTAGAATTTAAGGGGTTATACTTTTCCCCAACAAAATAATTAGGGAAAAGTATAAATCCATTCATCAATAGGTTTGAACAGCTATTCTTTCAGTACCATTTATGAATTAACGTTTATTTTGATAATTGCTGAAACTATTTTAATGAGGAAATAATAATGTTTCCACCCTTAGTTGTAGGAAAAACCAAATCCGTTAATACCGCTCGTCCACCATTCGCAAAAATCTCAATTATTGAATTATCTACAAAAATGTCGAGTTTAACGATGCCATTTTGTGGAATAATTTTCATTGATTCGACACTTGGGAATTTCTTACTAAAATCAATTTTGCCAGATTTTGTTCTATCAAAAGATAGTTTTTGAGTGGCGATATTGTAGCTCAAAACGCTTTTTTCTTCTCCATTTTTCAGTAAATCAACCGAAAAACCTTTTGAATTTTCTAAATCAATCGTAAGATTTAGTCTATAAGAATTGCTCGGCATTTCGAGGGTTTTCGATTCTAATAGTTCACTCACTTTTAAAGTCAAAGTTTCGGTCTGAATTTTATCTGAGTAAACTGGCTTTTGAACTAAATAAAATTTACCATTTTCATTGACTAATGATAGTTTTCGAGGCATTGAAAACATTCCTCTTCTACCCTCTGACGGAATATCGGGTGCATAAGTCCAGTTGTTTTCCCAAGCCATAATCATCGGGTTTTTATCTTTTGATGGAAGATTATTGAATGGAATGGCAGCATAAAAATCTTTACCATAATCTACTCTTAAAACACCTTCTTGGGCATCGGGTGTAAAGCTTTTTCCATCAAAATCGCCTACAAAATACTGCATTCCTGTAAATTCGGTATCTTCTGCAGCACTCGAAATAAACATAACCCATTTTGATTTATCACTGTTTTCAACAGGAACTTTAAACAACGATGGGCATTCCCAAATTTTTGCAACATCACCCATTTTTCCAAATTCGCTCAATAATTTCCAATCTTTCAAATTTGTAGATTCATAAATCTGCACCATAAATTCTAATGGTTTAGCAACAATCATTTTCCATTTTCCTTCATACATAAAAACATTGGGGTCTCTGAAATCTTTCAAGCCAATGTTTAGTACTGGGTTTTTGTCATAAAACTTCCAAGTTCTGCCTTTGTCTGAGCTATAAGCTAAACTCTGATGCTGTGCCAAACCTGTGCCTTTTTTGTCGATATGAGAGGTGTAGATTGCCACCATTCCTTTTGTAAAACCCTTTTCAAAAAAGCCCGAGGTATTTAAGCTATCAACAACAGCACTTCCTGAGAAAATCATCGTAGTTGAGCTATCTACATTCATTGTTTCAGGAATGGCAAGTGGCAATTCTTTCCAGGTTTTCTGGTCTTTACTCACGGCGTGTCCCCAACTCATGTGTCCCCATTTATCTCCAAAAGGATTATACTGATAGAATAAATGATATTCACCATCTAAATAAACCATGCCATTCGGGTCATTTACCCAGTTTTTTTCGGGCGTATAATGATACGCTGGTCGGTATGTGGCTGGCTCATTTTTAAGTGTTTTACTTGTCGGCGAGCAAGCATTTAGCATGACCGCAACCGATAAAAAAGTGAATATTTTTTTCATTGATATTTCTGTTTACGATGAATAAATTTGATAAAAAAATGGTAGCAGTAAAAAAACTACTACCATTCTAATCTTTTAACTTAATATATTACAACCTATGTTAAGTATTTTTAAAACCCAGGATTTTGTTTGTATAAACCATTCGTGAAAGTGATTTCAGCTTGTGGAATCGGCAAATATTCATCTCTTCCTGCGGTAAATTTAGCCGTTGCTAAGAAAGGTCTTCTTACTTTTTCTTTTGCTATATATCCATTGAGTGTTTGCTCAGCAATGCCCCAACGCACTAAGTCAAAAAAGCGTGAACCTTCGGTGGCAAATTCTAAACGACGTTCCCACATCAAGGCTTTCCATGCAAAATCTTGCGTCCAACCTGTTGCTGAATAGGGCTTTACGTTGTATTTTGAAGCAAAAGTACCATCCAATTTTTTAAGTTTTCCTGTACTTGCAGCAGCTCTATTTCTGATTTGATTAATTAATGGTAAGGCTTTATCTTGTTGTCCTAATTGGATGTATGCTTCAGCTTGCATTAACAAAACATCATCATAACGGAGGATATCATAGTTTTTTGCTGTACCCATAAATGGCCCAAGCTTAAAATATGAACCACTTGATGCCAATTGCTGGAAACGCATGGTATGAAAATTACCATAGACACCTGCATCACGTACCCAACTATTGCTGAATAATTTTGTGTTGTCATATTTGTAAACGTGTCCGTCGATACCCACAGTATGGTCAAGGCGTGGGTCAACTGTTTGTGTTGATAAATCGGCAATTTTATCATTGAAAGTATCGAAGTTTGGTAGGCCATTAGCATCAGTTGTATGGGCATTTACTAAGTTTTGGCTACCCGCATGAAATCCACAACAGCCATATTGAGGTGCTCCGTGTGGGTAGTTTAAGCCATCTTCGTAGCTCATACGTCCTGCCGTAGTACCGTCATTCACAGTAAACTGAATGGCAAAGATTGATTCTGGTCCGTTTTCTGTTTCTGGCAAAAAATTTTCAGCAATATCTTCACTTAATCTGTATTTACCCGAAGAAATAACCGCTTGGGTGAGAGTAACAACTTCTTGCAATCTTGTTTTGTTGATGTTTACAACTTTATGATTTACATCTTGTTCATAAGCTTGATACAAACGCACTTTTGCTAAATATGCCTGAGCCGACAATTTATTTGCTCTTGCAAGGTCTGGTTGAGTAGTTGGCAAATTATCAATTGCATATTGGAAATCGGCAGCAATTTTATTCCAAGATTCATCATTACTGAGTGTATTCGAAACTTTCAAAATCTCTTCTTCTGAAAGTGTTTCATCGAAAATTGGAATGTTTTTGTACAGTTTTTTCATAATGAAATAACTATGTCCTCTCAAAAAACGTAATTCAGCCAAACGTACTTTTTTTGCAGGATAATTTGCTTCATTGAGTGTATTTACTGCACGAAGAGCTACGTTACATCTTGAAATCGATTTAAAAAGATTTTGCCAAGAACGAGTAACAAATGCACCAATAGTCGGCGTTGTTAGGTTATAATGTTCTAAGGCATCAATTTCGCCAACGTCGCCAGTACCGCCACCACCTTTGTAGGCATCATCAGAGCGAACACTTCCATACACCCAATCGCTATAGATTGGTCCAATCATATCACCATTACCAATAGCGGCATAAGCGGCCGTAACCAAGCCATCAATTGCGGTTGGTGATGTTAAATCTGATGAAGACAATACACCCGTTGGCGTGTATTCGAGAGCATCTTTACACGAACCAAAAAAGAGTAGCCCCGTAAATAATATAGCTGATAATATCTTATTTTTCATTTTTGAAATTTGTTTTAAGTTAAAGCACCCTTCGGGGGTGGTTCGACAATTCGATTTAGAGGTTAGATTAAAACGATGCGTTAATTCCGAAGGTAAATGTTTTAGGAATCGGAACAGGGTCAAGGTCAATACGCTCAGGGTCTGGGCTCAAATAACTTTTACTCTTGAACCAAAACAAGTTTTCGGCCATTGCATAAACACGTAGTCTTGAAAATACAGATTTAGGAGTGATTGAATAGCCCAACTGTATATTTCTCATTTTAAAATACGAAGTATTAACAATGAAATAGTCAGAAGTACGACCTTCGCCATTGTTATCTTTCAGGGTTAAAGCAGGAACGTTTGTATTGGTATTCGTTGGTGTCCAAGCATTAAATACGCCTGGCCCTACGTTTTCTCTGCCTTTCATCAGATTATTGAATAAAGTATAAACATCAAAACCTGTTTTTCCTGCTACGCCCGAACCAAAAATCGAGGCATCAAATTTCTTGTAAGTCAAATCTATTCTTACGCCGTATTCAAGTTTGGGGAGCGTTGTTCCAATCCAAGTTCTGTCTAAATCATCAATTTTGTTATCTCCGTTTACATCAACATAACGGATTCTTCCTGGCCCAGCACCGATTTGTTTAGGTGCAGCATCTACTTCTGCTTGCGATTGGAAAAGACCATTTGTCTTGTAACCAAAAATATCGAATTGAGAGTGTCCAATAATTGTATTTACTAAGTTTCCTGCATAAGCTGGACGAACATTTTCTGGCAATTCGGTGATTTTATCTCTAAAATGAGCAAAGTTTGTTACAATATTGTATTTCAAATCATTACCCGCTGTTCCACGATAGCCCAATACAAACTCCCAACCTTTGTTAGATTTTGCTGCACCATTTACTGCTTTTGTTTGACCTTCGCCAAGCGTAGCTGCCACTGGTGGTGTAATCAAAATACCCGAAGTTTTGCGTGAGAAATAATCAAATGAACCAAAGATTTTGTTGTTTAGAATGGCATAATCAAGCCCTACGTTTACTTCATCAGTCGTTTCCCATTTCAAAGCTGAATTAGCCGCTTGTGTTTGAACAAATCCCGATGGCAATGTGCCAGTATTTGCACCCGACAATGAATAAGCAGTACCAATATTCATGTATTGCTCCCAAAAACCACCAACTAATTGAGCTTGTGTTGTACCGTATCTTGTATCGAAAAGTCCAAAACGAGCTAAATCGCCAATCTGCTGATTTCCTACACGACCAACCCCAACTCTTGCTTTCAATTCTGAGAAAATGTCATTATTTTTCATAAATCCTTCTTGGTCAATTCTCCAACCTAACGAAGCCGCAGGGAAAATACCATATTGATTATCAGAACCAAAACGAGACGAACCATCACGGCGAACTGTTACGGCAGCTAAATATTTATCTGAAAAATTATAATCAACACGAGCAAATTGAGAGAACAAACGATGTCCCGTTGAACCACCCGAAACCGTTGTGTTTCCAGTTCCTGCATTGAGCGTAAAATAATCTTCGGTTTGAAGAGCAAAACCTTCTTTTTTGGTTGATTGGAAATCTACATCGGTTTTGATATATTCAGTTCCTACCAAAAACTTAAATTGATTTTTGGTGTTCAAATCCAAATTATAGCGTAGTGTATTTGACCATGTAGTGCTTAAGTAATGATTTTGGTCTAAAGTCAAACTATTGGTTGTACGGTTAAATGCTCCTTCCGAAAATTTTGGTGTAATAATTTTATTCAAAAACGTCGCATTATCAGCCCCTAAATTTGATTTGAAAAACAAGTTTTTAATCGGTTGAATTTCTACAAAAACATTCCCGAACGAACTCAAACGATTGGCATTATTCCATTTGGCAATATCTTGCATGTGCAATGGATTGTTTCTATCAGAATATCCACCGCCCGATGCACCAGCATAAGTTGAACCATCTTTTTGATATACAGGAATTGTAGGTGCTAATGTAACGGCCAAAAACGAAGTTGAAGCACCACCCAAATCTCTGGCAGTAAGTGTTTCGTTAGAATTAGCGATACGTAAATTAACACCAAATTTCAATTTATCATTAAAGGCACGAGTCAAGGCATTGATGCTACCACTCAAACGGTCATAGTTGGTGAATCTCAACATTCCAGTATTTTTCAATTGCCCCAAGTTGATTTCTACCGATGAATTTTTATTTCCATAAGAAGCTGTGAAATCATTTTTTGTAACAATACCCGTCTTATACATCACATCTTGCCAATTGGTATCACCTACTGGTGTGTTTTGGTCGCCACCAACAAATGGCTTTACTGTTACACCACTCAATACAGGGTTTTTGTAGTCGTTATTCCAGCTAAAAGTATAAATATCTCCATAACCAGCAGCAGGGTCTTGTCCATCATTGACTGAAGCTTGCCACAAGGCTTTTCCTCTATCAACTGAGTTCAGCATATTAAAACGCATAGATTTTTCAGATTGAGCAGAAACACTGCTATTGAACTGAAATTCAACTTTCCCGTTAGTGTCTCCACCACTTTTCGTTGTTACGATAATAACACCATTGGAAGCTCTTGCACCATAAATAGATTCAGCCGAAGCATCTTTCAATACTTGTACTGACTCGATATTGGCAGGATTCATGTTTTGAAATACCTCTGGACGAGTAGTCGGAATACCATCAATGATATAAAGTGGGTCGTTATTACCTAAAGTATTTGCTCCACGAATCAAAATACGAGCGTTTGTTCCATTTGGCGAACCATCTTTTTCGATATATAAACCTGGTACACGACCTTGTAACGACTGCATAGGATTGCCCGAACTGTTGTTTTTGATAGGTTTTAAATCAACAACCACAACAGAGCCAGTCAAGTCTTCTTTACGTTGAGAAGTATAACCAACTACCACTACCTCGCTCAATTCTTTACCAAGAGCCAAGGTAACTTGCACATCGCTCGCACCTTTCACCGAAACTTCTTGGGAAGTATAACCAATAAAAGAAATTTGTAATGTTGAAGCATTTTCTGGAACAGCAACCGAAAACTTGCCATTCGCATCTGTAATTGTACCGACTTTTGTACCAGTCACAAGCACACTTGCACCGATGAGTGGCTCATTGTTGTCGCCTCCTCGGACAGTGCCAGTAACCTGACGTTGGGCGTAAATCAATTGTAATGAAAGTAACATTACAATAAATGATAATAGAGTTTTTTTCATCATTTGAATTGTTTTTAATTAAATATAGGTTAAACTAAACATGACTCGTACTGAGTGATTTATTCATTAAAAGTTGAATTTCTTCTTTTGAAATGACTGGCGATGCACCATGATGCGTAGCCACCAAAGCTCCCATGGCACAGGCTTCAACAAGGGCGTTTTCTACGGGTGTATTTTTCAGGAAATTAGAGATAAAAGATGCCAAAAACGCATCACCACTACCAATAGTATCCACTACTTCTACTTCAAATCCAGTGCTTTGGAAAAATTCGTTGTTGTGTAACAGCATTGCTCCATCTTCGCCGAGTGTTACACAAATTGTTTTGATTTTGAATAGTTCTGATAAGCGAATCAAGTTTTCTTGAATCGTTTCTGAAGTAAAAAACCAAGCCGAGATTTCATCTAATTCGATATGATTGAGTTTCAGCAAATCGGTATTATTCAATAAATACTCAATCGTTACCTTATTGTAGTGGGGTGGGCGTAAATTGATATCCAGCACCTTGAATTTGGCATCCGCTAAAAATTTTTTGAGGGTTTCAAAAGTTTGTTCCGACCTTGCCGAAAGGCTTCCAAAAACAAAACAATCCGACTGTTTTACAGCCTCCAGTGCTTCTGTTTCTAACAAAATATAATCCCATGCAACAGGTTTTACGATTTTGTAGCTTACATTGTTTTTATCATCCATGTTCACTTTCACTACGCCAGTTAAGTGCGTTTGTCCGTGTTGGATAAACTTCGTATTTAGACCATTTTCTTCAACAAAATCTATCAATTCAGTACCTAAATCATCAGTCCCTACTCTACTTATGATAGAGGCATTATTGCCAAAGTTTTTTAAGTGAATAGCTACGTTCATTGGAGCTCCACCAGGCATTTTGCCAGTAGGAAGCATATCCCAAAGCATTTCTCCGAAGCAGACGATATTTTTTTGATTATTATTCATTTTTTAGTGTGCTACAATAATGTTATCAATATTTTCAAGAGATTTCCCTTTGGTTTCGGGCATGATTTTCCATGCAAAAAGCAATTGCAAAACCATCATTGAAGCAAAAAATGCAAAGACGATTCCACCACCAAAGGTTTCGGCTATATAAGGAAAAGTGAAAGTGATGACACTTGCCATCAACCAATGTGTAAAACTGCCCAATGCTTGGCCATTGGCACGAACTTCATTAGGGAAAATTTCGGAGATAAATACCCAAATAACCGCACCTTGTGAGAAAGCAAAGAAAGCAATGTAGGCGAATAGATAAAATGGTACATTCATGCCCATGCGTTGCGTAAAAAATGCTTGAGAAACCAAAACGAGTGTCAATACAAGTCCGCATGAAC
>JACCDW011015372.1_pt1 | contig 22718 bp, 18 predicted proteins | sample 7449781 | NCBI WGS metagenome assembly JACCDW01 (sample SAMN15323449, study PRJNA562643) | freshwater metagenome | isolation source: river surface water | place: USA:Blue River Watershed | collected 2017-08-18
CGCGTACCGCTTCAAACACTTCCATGGGAAAGCGCGTGCGGTTGTCAAAGTTTCCGCCGTAGGCATCGGTGCGATGGTTGGCGATGGGCGACAAGAACTGGTGCAACAAATAGCCGTGCGCGCCGTGTAACTCGATGGCTTCAATGCCCATGGCTTCGGCGCGTTGGGCGGCTTTGGCAAATGCTTGTTTGATGCGTTCTAGTCCTTGAGCGTCTAGCTCGTGTGGGGCAGTTTCTTGCGCTAAGTGAGGAATGGCAGATGGCGCTTCTGTGGCCCAGCCGCCTTGTGCAGGCGTTAACAACTGGCCGCCTTGCCAAGGCGCGGCGCTTGATGCTTTGCGGCCTGCGTGCGCGAGCTGGATGCACACCGGCACGTTAGGTGCAAGCTTGCGTGCGCGATGCAGTTTGTCTTGCAGGGCAGCAGCAGTGACATCGTCCCAAAGCCCTAAGCACAAGGGTGTGATGCGGCCTTCGGGCACCACAGCTGTGGCCTCAATGATGAACATGGCGGCCCCGCTGTTGAGCAGATTGGTCCAATGCGCCAAGTGCCAGTCGGTAGCTTGGCCTTTGTCGGCTGAGTATTGGCACATGGGGGCCACGATGGCGCGGTTGGCCAAGGTGAGCGGGCCGCGTGGCGAGGTGAGGGTGAATTCAGAAAAGAGGTGACTCAAGGTGCGCTCCAGAAACAAAAATGCCTGCGGATGAGGCAGGCATGGATCCTAATCAGAGTTCAGCGCGCACGCTGGCATATGCGTGACAAGGCGTTAGTCGAGATCAATGTCGAAATCTTCCGGATTGCCTTTTTCAAGTTTGCCATTCTCTTTGTGCACTTTTTCTTCGAAATCCGTCAAACGCCCGTTGAGCGCCTCTACGTTGTGTTTGATGCCTGCAAGACGGCCATGAAACGCGTCGTTCATCTGCTCGCGTTTGAGCTTGGCCAGTCGCTGTTGTTCCGCTGCCGTCAATGGCGCATGTGGTGCCACCGCAGGGGTGCTGGGCTTGGTGGCGCTTGATGTGGCTGAGCTTGCTGGGGCACCAGAAGTGCTGCCGCTTTGCATGCCGGTGGGAAAGTCTACTTTTTTGCGTTCGAAGTCGCCCGATGGGAGTTGCTCAAAGTGCGACTCAATCTTGCCTCTGTCCACACCTTGGCGGTTGAGACCCGCTGGTCCATCTTGAGGTGCGGCTTGGCGATTGAGCGAAGCCGCATCCGTACCGATGGGCTGATTGTTGGGTGCTATGCCTGGGCCTTGTGGGATGGCTTGTTGGTTGTTGGCGACGCTATCTTGATTGAGCGTTTGCTGGTTGTTTTGCCCACCTAAGTTGGCCAATTTTTGTTCATTGGCGCCGTTGGCATCAGTAGCGATGCCCTGTTGGTTTTTTGCATTGCCATCTTGGCCTAGCGATTGGCGATTGACTGCCACATCGTCTTTGGCAAGCGCTTGCAAATTAGCAGCAGCGGCTGGGTCGTTTGCGATGCCTTGGCGGTTGAGCCTCGGCGCGTCTTGCGCAATAGACTGTTTATTGGCGGCCAATGATTGGTTGTCGATGTCTTGTACGTTGGCGACGATGTTCCCTACAGGGATGTTCTGCACATTGGAGGCAATGACATCTGTGGGGATGCCTTGACGATTCGCCTCAATTGCTTTCTCACCCGCGATGTTTTGCTTGTTGGCTGCAATGTTGCTGCCGCCAACGCTTTGCAGGTTGGCCGCGATCGCGTCTGATGAGACACTTTGTACATTAGGTGCGATGCCTTTGTCGTTGCCAACCGATTGAATGTTGTCTTGAATTCTTTCGGTGGTGATGTTTTGTACGATAGCAGCGTCTTGACTGGCTGCAACTTTTTGGATGTTGGCGTCTGCAGCGCCGTCGTCAGTTGCAATATGCTCTGTGTGTTCTGCCAGTGCTACCGCTAGGGCTTTTTCAGCATCTAAAGCGGCAAGCGCTTTTTCTTCAAATGCGCGCTTGCGAGCTTCGGTCTCTTCTTCATGAGAAACCACGATGTTTTTTGGGGTTTTGGCGTTGCCAGTGTGCTCAGATACTGAGACGCTGTGTTGAGAGCCACTTCTGACTAAGCCGGAAAAGTCGTCGTCATTCATAAATTTGAAGGCGTCGCTATCGAGTCAGGACGGTAAAGAATACCGATGGTGCCCGGGGCCGGAATCGAACCGGCACGCCTCGCGGCGGGGGATTTTGAGTCCCCTGCGTCTACCAATTTCACCACCCGGGCACGGGAGAGAAGAGCAATATTATGACACAGATTTTTCATCGTTTCGGCTTGCTGTGAGAAAACTTGCTGGATGGTGGTTTTGCGAGTGTCTTAGGAGGGCGTCACAGTGTTTGGACAGTGCTAGACCGTTTCGGGTTCATGCTTGTCTGTTGTATCGGCGCGATGGGGTAGGGCTTGAGGGGCGGCTCTAGGTGAAGGGATAACTTAGTCCCCTGCGTCTATCTGCTTGCTGGTGCTTTATTTGGAACTTCTGTAGGCACTCAGTTAATTACACTGGGGTGGTGTATCCAGTCATCACAATTCCAGCTGGCGCCGCTCAGCAAACTGAACCCCTTGGTACTAAATTTAAATTTTGGTACCAAGATGAGAGCTATGGTTTGTCCTTGTTCAAAGAGGGGCGCCCAGGGACGGGGGAAAACTGGGCTGAAAAGATTGCAAGTGAATTAGCAAAGACCATTGAAATGCCACATGCACTTTATGAGTTGGCTGTTTATGAAAACCATCAAGGTGTTGTGTCACGTTCGCTTGTGAATCGTGATGCTCGTGTTATTCATGGCAACGAACTGCTTCCAACATACGTAGCAATCAACCCTACTACCGGCTTTAAACAACATCGAAACCAAGGGCATACATTGCGCCGTGTCTTAGCCTATTTAATTGGTGGCAATGAGCGACTTGGTGCTCCTTACGGATGGCGTCAAACACAACGGATATACACAGCGTTAGACTTTTTTATTGGTTATTTAATGTTCGATACATGGATTGCAAATCAAGATCGACATGATGAAAACTGGGGAGTGCTTCGTTTAAACGACGGCAACGTTTTTTTGGCTCCGTCTTACGATCACGGTTCCAGCATGGGCCGTAATGAACTTGATGTAAATCGGGAATTGCGTTTGAATACGAAAGATATGCCGCGCCACATAACCAGCTATGTGGCTACTGCAAGAAGCAGTTTTTATCCACACGTGGCTGCGGGGAAAAACAACCCTATGTACACTCTAGATGCTTTTGTGCAAGCAGCAGGACAAAGCCCTAATGCAGCAAATGAATGGAGAGAGCGGCTAGCTGAAGTTGATGGGAACACCGTTACAACAATCATTAACAGCATACCTAACGACTGGATGTCGGAGATTGCAAAAACATTTACAGCTGAATTGCTGGTTCTGAACAAGGCTCGAATCTTAAAAGCGACTATTTAGATGAAGTCACTTTATATTGCCGGTCAAAATCCTGACAGTCGTGAATGGGTGCCTGTCGCTCAACTGCGACAGATTGAAAACGGGTTTGAATTAATTTATACAAAAGGCGCACGTCGGTTACCTAGCTTCGCTGGACTAAGTCGAATGCAAGACCTAGAAAAATCATACTTTTCCAGCACACTTTTCCCATTTTTTGCTAATCGATTGATCCCTAAGTCTCGACCAGAATTCAAGAGCTATCTAAGCTGGCTTGGTTTAACAAGTGTTCCCGAGTCTCCACTTGACCTACTTGCAATCAGCGGTGGAGTTCGTGCAACTGATAACTATGAATTGTTTTCTTTTCCTGATACAAAGAAACGCGAATTTCAAATTGCCTTTTTTCCTCGTGGTTTGCGACATCAGCTTAGTGCGACTTTGGAGGAAATTTCTAGATTAAAGGACGATACCGAGCTTTTCTTAATGAAAGACGTGCAGAACATTAAAGATCCAAATGCGTTGGCAATTCGTTCTGAAGTTCCTTGCTCGATGTTCGTAGGATACGTGCCACGCTACTACAGTCCGAGTCTGAGTCGTCTACTTGATGCAGCGCCTAACCTTATTAAAGCTCGTATAAAACGTACGAATCCCGATGCGCCACAAGATATGAAAATTTTGGTTAGTTTGGATGTTTCATTGCCAACTGATTTCGATTTTTCAAGTGAGCTGCAGGATTTTCAACCTTTATCTGCAACGCTTGTTGAGCATTCAACAGCAAAGCTAATTCAGGCTACTAGCTTGGAAATTTAGCACCTATCTTAAAACGCACGATCTAACCCATCGTGCGTTTTGCTTTTCGTAACTCTCAAAATGAGAGTTGAGATCTAGCGCCTTTTGCTACTTGACCGCTGGCAGTCGAACCTCCGTGAGCTTCCAGTTGGCGTAACCAGCCCTGCGGAAAACGAAAACTGGCTGGCTATCGTTTGAACCTTCTTGAATTGGCGTTGCCAGTACCAACTCAGTGCCCTTGCGTTCAAGCTCCCATTTAGGAGCTTTGGCGTCAGACTCCTCGCTAGGTTGCTTGCCATTTGCAGACTTGTTGGGTTGCTGGGCCTTACCTTCTTCCATCATCTTCATCACCAACTCAGGCCTAACAAGTGCGTCAACCATTTGGTTGATCATCGTCATGCCCAACATTGCACCAAGAGCACTGAACCTGTTGCTTGGCTGGTTACCCATTACATCTGCCAGCTTTGCTGAGAACTGGCCTTTAAAACTTTCACGCAAGTTCGGGTAGTCCACATACTCATTGAACTTGTCAGCGTCTTTTGCTTTGGCAGCACTAACCATGCTGTTCATGGCTATGTAGGGTGAGTAGTACCAGTGAGCGCCAACGCTGAGAGCGAGGGCTAGAAGTGCTCCGATGGCAATTTTGAGTTTGCTTTGCATGACGTATGTGATGGGATTGCTAGTGATAGCTAAATCTTACACATTTGAAAACAAATCTCTCAAAATGAGAGTTAGCAGGTGTCGTGTAACACGACAGTCTCTAAGGTTGGAAATCTAGCAAGTTGCTAGACCAATACAGTCCGACTCCTGAAGCCAAAACCCGACTCAATTTACTTGGACTCAAGTGCCTGTGTTGGGCTGTTCCCAGCGGGAAACTTATTAAACTATAGTATTGAAAAGTTTAATATTTACATTCCCATAATTGGCATGCAAGAGCAACAACCATCCGCCCACGAAAACGTCGCTTACGCCAATAAAGAGGGTGTACCAAATCCGTTGGAACGGGTATTGCGGAAACTTGCTGATGCTCGCAACAAGCTAGTAGATCGCAATCTTCGGAATCGGTTAATTAGTACTCTTCTGGAAAGTAGCCGCACGAAAAGTTTGCGGGTTTGGGGTAGTGACAGTGAGCAGATCTTCACTACCTTGCTCAGTCAGAAGAAGCAAATGACTTTTCTGCCTATTCCCGATGATGCCGGGAGCAAGGATGAGTCGGATGAACAAACAGAATTGGGGTTGCCAGATACGGGAACTGTTGGTAATACTGTTTTACAAACCAAGCTGACAAAAACCAATCTAGAGAAAAAACTGAAATCGCTCTTCTACGAGTCCAAGGAGTACGAAGAAGAGCAGGGCGTAAACGTTCTCTATATTGCTCTTGGTTTTCTCAAATGGTATGAAGACGCTAACTCAGATATAGCGAAATATGCGCCTTTGATTTTGCTACCAGTTGAGCTGAGCCGTGAAGGCGCCAAAGACAGATACAAATTAAAGCTGAGGGATGAAGACATCTTCACCAATGTTTCTCTCAAGCTATGGTTGCACGAGCAGCATTCAGTTACGCTTCCAGAAATTCCAGAAGAAGAGGAATGGAGTCCTCAAAGCTATTTCAAGGATGTTCAGGCGGCAATTGCAATGTCGCCTCGATGGGAAGTTTTATCTAACGAAGTTCTGCTTGGATTTTTCTCATTTAGCAAGTTTCTGCTTTGGAAAGACCTAGACCCCACGACATGGCCTAACGGTCAAGGCCCTTTAGAGCACCCAATTATTCAGAAGCTATTGAGCTCAAGTGGGGAACGTGTTGAAGCAGAGGGGCCACTAATACCTGACGATGACTTCATCGATGATCACTTCACGCCTCACGATTTGGCGTACATCATGGATGCTGATAGCTCTCAAACCGAGGCGATTCAAACGGCGATCATTGGTAAAGATTTGGTAATTCAAGGCCCACCCGGTACAGGTAAGTCTCAGACAATTACGAACATCATTTCTGCTGCCATTCGTGATGGGAAAAAGGTTCTGTTTATCGCAGAAAAGATGGCAGCACTTGATGTTGTGCATCAGCGATTAGTGAACTCAAAATTAGGACCTGTGTGCCTTGAGTTGCATAGTCGAAAAGCAAACAAGGCTTCTGTGCTGGGCCAAATTCGTGATGCTATGGAAATGGCAAACCAGCCTGCTTACTCGAAGGAGCCTTTAGACACCCTGAAGTCTTTGCAGGACGTTCTTAACGGGCACGCTAAGCGAGTAAACCGTCCACTAGAACCATGGGGTTTCACGCCCTATGAAATTTTGGGTGGCATTTCACTGCTGTACAGCGAAGGTAATTCACTTCCTGATTTTGAAATTCCTAACGCTAGCAACTACAGCAAGTCGCAGTTGCAGTTGTTCAAAAGCAATCTCGAAGAGTTGTGCGGCAGGTTGTCGCGTTCAGGAGTGCCATCAAAAAATCCATGGCGAATGTCCAACGGTGTAACACTCACTCCAATTGGCTTCGAACGTTTAGAGAATGTATGTAAAGAGGGCCTTAGTGCATCTACTTCACTAAAAATTTCAATAGAAGAAGTTGCGTCTGAGTTACAGGTCGATGCAGATACTTGGTTAAACCAAGTTCCAAAGTACACAGCAAAAAAACTCAATGAACTAATGCTGATCGCTTGTGCCGCTCCTGAACTGCCTTCAAAGACTCTCTTTCAGTTTGAACTCATTGAGAATTTGCCAGCTCTAAAAGAGTTGGCTGATAAATTGATCGCTTACCAGACTAGCTGCAACGAATTGAACAGCAAGTTGATAGAAGGGTGGAAGAGCTATGAGTTAACTCCCTTGAGAGTTAGGTTTGCAGGCTCCGGTGGTTCTATCTTCTCTATTCTTAACAGCACCTACAGACAGAGTCTCAATGAACTTAAAGGTTTGTGCAAACAAGAGTTGCCTCCAAAGTTCAAGGATCGCCTAGGCCTAATAGATGCGGCGATTGCTACATCAAGTGCGTTGCATTCAATTAATGCTACGAACGGCAAACTCAAAGAGCTTCTTAACACCTTGTGGCACGAAGAAAATTCGAATGTCACACAGATTAACGAATTGAATGAGTGGGTTGGAAGATGCCAATTGCTCAAAGCCGAAGAATTTGAATTGCTTGAAAAGATCTTTCATAGCGAAAAATCTCAGATGATCATTAGGTCTTTTGATGAGAAGCTAGCTACGGTCGAAAAAGCGGGAGAAAACTTAGAGTCAGTATTCAGCGTTTCTGTAGATGAGCATTTGAAGTTGCCGTTGAATGAGCAGTGCAATTTATGGAAAGAATGGTCGTTAGAGACAGGAAGAGCTAACGACTGGCCTTCTGCACGTGACTCATTAGCCGAGCTTAAATCAACATTGGGTGATGGATTTCATCGCAAGATATGGGAAGGTGAGATTGGTATTGACCGAATAATTCCAATTGCCCAGATCACAATTTTTGAAAAACTGTGGAATGTCTATTGTCAAAAATTACCGGAGTTAACGGCCCTTGATGCCTATCGACTAGATAGCACTCTTGCTCAGTTCAGGACGTTGGATAAGCAGCGGTTGTCTATGGCAGCAAGTGAAATTTTGTCAGCTTATGCTGCCAAACGGCCATCTGGCAGCGGTGGTGAAATGGGCGTTATTCGCCAAGAAATTAATAAGAAACGAAACCATCGTTCAGTTAGAAAACTGCTCAAAGAAGCTGGTCTTGCAATTCAGCAAATGAAGCCTGTCTTTTTGATGAGCCCACTCTCCGTGGCGCAATTCATTCCACCCGGTTCATTGATGTTCGATTTGGTCATCATTGACGAGGCCAGTCAGGTTAAGCCTGAAGACGCTCTGGGCGCAATTGCACGAGCAAAGCAAATCGTCACGGTGGGTGACGATAAGCAGCTACCGCCTACTAATTTCTTTAATAGACTCACGGATGACGAGCTGGATACCGAGCAAGATGAGGATGATTACTCGTTTGGTGACGTTGAAAGCATTTTGTCTTTGTGCAACATTGCATTGCCAAATCAAGCAATGCTCAAGTGGCATTACCGCAGTCAACATCCTGGACTCATCGCAGTTTCAAATAGGAACTTCTACGATAACCAGTTGCTTCTCCCTCCATCAACATTGCGTACTTCCTACGGTGATGGGTTAGGCGTTTCAATGATTAAGAGTCCCGCAAATGGATACGAGCGGGGAGGTGCAAATGGTGGAAGAAATATCTTAGAGGCCGAGCAAATCGCCAAAGAGGTCATTCGTTTCGCCAAAGCTAATCCAAAGAAAACACTTGGCGTCGCAGCATTCTCTGTGAAGCAGAGAGATGCTATTCGCGATATGGTTGACGATCAACGGCGCAAGCATCCTGAGCTTGAAGAGTTCTTCAGTCACAACCGACAAGATCATTTCTTCATCAAAAACCTTGAGTCGATTCAAGGTGATGAGCGTGATGTGATTTTCATCTCTGTAGGTTACGGACGCGATCAAAATGGACGATTAACTCAGACGTTTGGACCGCTAGCAGCAGAGGGTGGCGAACGTCGCTTGAATGTGTTGATTTCTAGAGCCAAGGAGCGTTGCACGATTTTTTCATCTATCACGGCCGATGATGTAAAGCCTGCAGCCGGAAAGCTTGGTGTCAATGCGTTTAGAGAGTTTTTGCAGTATGCCGAAAAAGGCTACTTTGATGTGGCTCAGATTACTGAGCGTGATTTTGATAGCGAGTTTGAAGAGTCTGTAGCTAGATTCATTAAGGCTGCAGGGTATGAGGTTCAGCCGCAGGTCGGTATGTCGGGCTTCTTTATCGATATTGGTGTCATAGATCCAAATAACCCCAATCGATTCCTTTGCGGTATTGAATGTGATGGCGCTACATATCATTCTTCTCGCTCTGCTCGGGACAGAGATCGCTTACGTCAATCTATTCTTGAATCGCGAGGTTGGACCATTTATCGCATCTGGAGTACTGACTGGTTTCATAGAAGAAAAGACCAAGAGAAAAAACTCCTCGATGCACTGGAGGGAATGCGTAATGGCACCCATGCCAATTCTCAACCAGTAGAGGTTGTTGATACGGTACCAATGGAGCCTGTTGAAGTTCCTGCTGAAATCCCGCAGGCAAATGTCACTGTGTATGTAGAGTTTGAAGGACGAATAAGTTCAAAAAAAGCTCCACATGAAGTGCCTGTTTATCAGTTAACTCAGTTAGTCGAACAAATCGTTCAGGTCGAAAGTCCTGTCCATGAAGATGAGATTGCTAGACGAGTCACCAAAGCTTTTGGCCTTGAAAAGGCAGGCTCTCGCATCCAGTCTGCAACTATTGCAGCATTAAGGGCGTCAAGGAATTTGACGCATTCAAGCGGAATTTGGTCAATTCCGAATTCGACAATTCAGGTTCGTGATCGTTCCGGCGTCAAGTCAAAAAATTTGACTAGTGCTTTGATGCTTCCACAGATAGAAATTGCTGCTGCTTTGCAGCGGGTAGTTGAACAGAGCGTACGTATCCATTCGGATGAGCTGATACAAACTACTAGCCGTATGTTTGGGTTTCAGCGTTGCGGTCCAGATCTAAAAGAAGTGATTCAGCAAGCTCTCAATAATCAATTGACTGATGTGTTTGTGATTGATGCCGACGGATTTGTGATGAAAGTCTAAGGCCATGGTTATCTGCTGACTATCAAAATGAGAGTGGGCAACTGTCGTGTAACACGACACCGCAGCCCCAGCCAAATCCCCGCCAACTAGCTCGGGCTCAGGTTGCCCAGTTGCTCACGCGAAATTACGCTGTGCGTTTTGGGCTAGAACTTGAAGCAAACGCAAAATGATTTTTTGCACTTGGCGCACAGCCTCTACGGTGGCGCTCTCGCCAGTCAGCCGCTCCTTAGCCAACTCGATCTAACAACGCGAAAACCCACAACGCACCATATGCGTGATGGTGACGTTGTGTTGTATCTAAGACCCACTAGCCGAGTTTGGCAAGTTCGTTTCAAACTGGTTGATCGCAAGTGGCGCTGTGTCAGTACCAAGCAGCGTCAACTTGAATTTGCAAAACGTGTTGCCGGAGAGCTTTACGACAAGGCACGTTTTCGGGAAGAAGAGGGCTTGCCACAGAAGTCCGTGCGATTTGGCACATTGGCTGATGAGTGCATCCGTGTGCTCAAAGTTGAGATTGAACGTGGCTTACGTCCAAACACCAACATGGACTACATACGGGCCATGAACAACTATTTGATCCCATTTTTTGGAAAATTGATGCTGACGAACATCACAGCCCAAAAGGTTGCTGAATACGAGCAGTGGCGTAATCAGAAGATGGGCAAGGTTCCCATCAGCAGCACACTGGCAAACCACAGCAGTGCATTCAATCGGGTTATTGATCTTGCGATTGAACAAGGCGCAATAAGCGACAAGGTCATCATTCCCAAGATCAGCCGCAAGGGCAAGAAAGGTTCACCACGTCCAGCTTTTACACAGGATGAGTTGAAGCACTTGCTTGAATACATGCCCAAGTGGTGTTTGATGGCTGAACGCAAGAACCACACAGAAATGCGTGAGCTACTGCGTGACTATGTGGAGTTGTTGCTGACTACTGGCATGCGTTCTGGTCGTGAAAGCATGAACATGCTGTGGAAGCATATCGAGTGGTACACAGACGGCAAGACGGATGTGCGTTACCTACGTATATGGGTAAGCGGCAAGACGGGTGGGCGATGGTTGATTGCCAAGCATCGTGCAGCTGAGGCGTTGGAGCGACTGGCGATAAGGCAGGGAGTGGGCACTAATTTGAATGAGGCTATTGCAGCTAGAAGTGATGACTATGTGTTCAGTCTCAGTACTGGGCAACGCCCAACCAGTATGCATACCTCGTTTGAGCTGTTGATGAAAGACAGTGGCATGCGAGTTGATGCAATTACTGGCAAGAACCGCAGTTTGTATTCACTGCGGCACTGCTACGCCACTATGAGTTTGATGGACGGGCAGATGGATATGCACACACTAGCAAAGCAGATGGGTACATCGGTTGGCATGTTGGAGCAGCACTATTCAAAGATGACCGCCACTATGGCGGCTGAACGTTTGGCTTGACGTACTACTTGAAAAATTTCGTAACAGCCAAGGGATCTCGCTAAGTTAAAAAAAGTATCGAAATGATATAAATGTCGAAATTCGAAAGGTTGATATGAAATCTCAAAATGTATTGATGCGGTTGGGCTTTGCTGTCCTTGCTTTTGTCTTATCAGGATGCGTCGCTACGTCACACAGACTGAAAAATCCTGATGGCAGCAACTCATTTGTGCAATTGCAGGTCTATCAAGTAGACGAAAAGAAAGCTGCGCCAACTGTGTTGATTGGGCATGGCTCAGCTGGGGTTAGTTCAAATCATCACGAGTGGGCTAAGACTGTGAAGGATTGGGGATACAACGCTGTTGTGATTGATCACTACACCCTTCGAGGAATAACTTCGCACCCCAGTCGAATGGTTGCAGGTGCAGGGCCAAAGGACAGAGCAAAAGACTTTGCAGATGTGGCTGATTGGGTACAAAAACAGCCTTGGCACAAAGGCAAGATAGTGATCATGGGATTCAGTCACGGAGGGACAGGTGTATTGGCCTACGTGAATGCCCCAGCAATGCACCGCATGGATCTGTGGACGGGCACAAAGCAAGATCCCGTTGCAGCTGTCATCAGCTTCTATCCTGCATGCTACTGGGAGTCCCCACCAGAAAATCCTCGCCTTCCTGTCTTAATGCTCTTGGCAGAGAAGGACAACTTGGCTGATCCCAATTACTGTTCACCGATCAAAAGTTCCTTGTATGACGTGCACACTTTGAAAAATGCGACACACAGCTTTGATGAAAACATTCCATCTGGTGCACGGCTGACTTTCACGCATCGCTACAGCACTGAGGCAATTACCGAGTCGAAAAGTCTGACTAAAGCGTTCTTGGCAAAGTACTTGAATTGAGTCAGCTTCTACACACACGCTGGCTAAGCAGATGGAGACCCGTGTGGGTATGTTGGAGCCGCACTATTCCAAGATGACTGCGACCATGGCTGCTGAGCGGTTGGCGTAGTTTAAATTTTGAACAATACCAGCACTCAGGCAATAAAAAGCCCGCACTAGGCGGGCCGGGTGTTGTGATGTCGTTTTAAATGACGGCTTTAGTGGTGGGCATTTTGCCGCCGAGCAATAAACCTTCCACCATCACATCATTCAAGAAGTCACGTATAGAACCCTTTGCATTTTTTGCATAAGTTCCAAGTGTTGTTTGTGAAATCGCAGATGCAGATAACCCCATTTGTGCCAACAAGTTAAGGGCCATCGGGAAATACGAAGATGCATTCGGTGCTTGATTCATTTCAATCAAGTGGCAACGATTGACAATGGCAGGGTCAATTTTCGGCAAGTAGTTTGTCGTGAAGAAGAACATGCAACGTTTCAAGCCCATTGTCGAACGCAAGGATTGTTGAGCTGCAGGTGTCAAACGATCCACTTCATCAAAAATAAAGTAATCATTACCAGACATGCTGTACAACGGATTCCGTGAGTTGCAATCGTTGATTGTTTGAGTGAATGACGTGCTGCTCAAACCACCACCACAGCGAAACATGTGCGTTTGCGTATGGCTCGGGTTGGGGCCTGTCATTTGCCCAATGCTGTCTGCAGGATTCCAGTTGCCCGAATAGGATGTTTCAAATAGTTCAGGCAACACTTCGGCAAGTGTGCTTTTCCCAGTGCCCCAAGTACCGTGGAGCAAGATACCGCTCTTGCCTGCAAATGGGAAAGGCATTTGACGCAACAAGATCAATTCAATCGTTTTGCGTTCGGCGGGGTTGGTGAAATAAAAGTCGTTGAGACAATCTGGAGTGATTCCGTTCATGATGTGTTTCCTTTAAGTTGGTTAGAGCTTGGGAAGATTCACTTTTCCCAAGCGGATAGGCGTTAAGCAGGCAAGCCTTCGAAGATCGTTGCAACGTGTGCCTGATTGGCAGCTTTGCGACGTTTGGCATCGACTTCGAGCTTGACTTTCTCCTTCTGCTTTTCCATCGGAGATTGCGTGCTCTTGGTCTTGCGAGAACGAGGAGGCTTATAAGCCTCAGCGGCTTCTTTGGTATCATTTTTGTCAGCCTTTGCTTTCTCGCGTTCCTTAGTCTTTTGAGCCGAGTAATAAGCCGAGAGTGCCGCCGTCACGGCGCTGTCATTTTTGACAACGGCGCTGGCTTTGAAAACGCCAGTTGGCAAATAGGTTGCCAAGATGACCACCTGTTGATCGTTCCATTCAGTATCGGCATCGATCAACTTAAGGTCGAACTTGATGTCACCGATGTCCGTATTCCACACGGCATCTTTCACGTTCTTGGCACGTTCAGCAATGCTCAACGGCTTTGTGCCGCCCATGCGGATTTGTTCGACGCCGCCTTCTTTTTCAATGAAAGCGATCAAATCATCAACAGCAATGTTTTGACGCAGGGCCTCACGCAATGCAATGCTGTAGGCGCTGACACGACGACGATCAACGCCAAAGACGCATTTCACAACACGGGTCATGTCATGCGTAGTTGTACCGAATACGTAGTTACGAGATTTGATGAATTGATCCAGCTCCTTGCGACGAGCTTCACGAACGTTTTTATCCTCGTCTTCTTTCAGGGTCTTGTAAAACGAGTAAGTGCGTTTCAAGATCGCGTACAGGCGCTTGTTGGATGCTGCCAGTTCTTGACTTTCCCATGAGATACGGGTCTGTTCCATCTGGCCCAATTCACCCAGCACAATAGACGATGCATGAGTAACAGCCTTAGCAGGTGCTTTTTTGGTTTGGGTTTTGATTGGAGATTGCGATTGAGCAACAACTTCTACAGCAGCATTGACTGCCTTCATCTTGATGTTGCGATTCGTGCTTTTGGTTTTCGTGACTTGCATGAGGGTTCCTTTAAAAATGGAATGCAGCGTGATTGCTACATGGGGTTATGGTCTCCCGAGCGCCACACCTCCCGCAATTACCCAAGCCACCTCATGCTCAATGGATAAGTTTTTGGAGACAACAAATGGGACGACAGAATAAAAGCATTTATGACCAGCCAGATGACTTGCCACAGGATGGTCGGTATGAGTTTTGGCCACAGTTTCTGCAAATTAGTCCGTCGTACCAACTTGCTCATGAGCTGTGGTGTGGACGAGCGACGAAAGACCAAATTCCCGAACATGTTCAAGACTTTGATCTGGTCCTTAAAACGTACGAACACTTCGGAGATGTGTTCAATCGATCGAATAGGGAGTGGTGGAGAGAAGTTGCAAGCACCTTGTTTGCACCGCAAATTGCCGGATTGAATTGGAAGGTGCACAAGGTCTGGCAACAAGGTGAAGTAGCTGACCAGCAAGAACTTGACCGTGTAATGGGTGACTACTGCAAGATCACTCGCCCCAATCTTGGCAGTCCATTGACATTGCTTGCAAGCATTCCGCTTGACATGAAATACGAAGACATACTGAACTCACTGCGTCAAGCGTTTCGTCACTATCGAAATATGCGGAAGAACGTTGAAGGCTTTAATCCACCGAAATCTTTGTATGAAGTTGAAAGACAAAAAGTTGATCTAGATAAGCTGGAGCTTATGCTTGATCTTGTTCACGGCATTGCTAAAAAGGAGACTGCAGAAAGGCTATATCAAGTGGGCTTTCGTGTTGGGGTCAACAAAACGCTGAAATCTGTTCATAAAAATATTGCGAGCCTTAATTCAGATGAAAAGACTCGGATTGGTATTCGGGTCAACAAAATTTTGGATGCAGCGTTGATTGCTGCAGAGAATGCGGCAAGGGGTAAGTTCTATGACCCGAAGCCATCGGCAATGCACATGAAACAATTTGATTTGGAGTACATAAAGAACTTGCCAGTCTTGCCGCCAGATATGGATGAATTATTTGCAGCGTAGGGGATGTGGTGTCGTTTTACACGACAGCACAACATCAAATCATTTCGACAGCATTGCGTTTCATGTCATCGTTTGCTACCAGATACCGCATAGTCACTTGCAAATTTTTATGTCCAGCGAGACTTGCCAGTACATGAATTGCAATCCCTTTAGATGCCAAAGTGGTTAGAAATGACCTCCTCATCGAATGTGAACTGGCTCCAGCAATGCCCGCATTTTTAAACAACCAGTAAAAGTGTTGGGTCATGCCATTGGCAGTAAATGCTCTGTGACCAGCTGTAATGAACAAGGGGTGCTTGAGATTCAGAGGCTTTCGCATGTCTAAGTAGGTTTGCAGCTCGTCACGAAGTTTTTGCGAGACAAACACAGTACGTGGGTGACGCCCTTTGGTTTGTTCAGCTTTAAGTCGGATTTCACTTCTTACTGTGCCATCTGCGTTGCATACGTCTGCGATGCTAAGACTTGCTATTTCCCCAACCCGCATTCCTGACCAATAGCCCGTAAGCAGCATGACGCGATTTCGAAGTGCAAAGCTGCGTGATGCGATGTATGCAAGAACTTGGTCAAGTTCTGCTTGGGTTAGTGTTTTTGCTTGTGCCATGTGTTTTTTCCTTCTTGGTAAATAAAACAACACGAGCAAGTGTGTTTTCTTTAGTAAAACGAAGCGACCGAAACCCGATGCACTGGCGGGTTAGAAAATCATCAATGAATTCAACGCGATACATAAAAGTGTGATTTTCTTAAGCACATGTATTTAGCAGCATCCCAACTGGTCTGTGGAATAAAGACGACAACGCTGCTGCGATTGCTTTTAGCAACGTAGCAGCGTTTTTTGTGACTCCCACTATCTACGTGCTGAACTTGAGAGATCGCCGCTTGTAGGGCTGATTTGACGTGCTGCGTTGTAGTGCAAATATAGGTCGCAAATTTGTGCAGCTGAAAACAAACTGTGTGCATGAAACAGTTTGATCTCACACAACTCTCATTTTTTACGGGAACAACCGCGTATCACATACATACCCCACGTGTTGTGCTGACAGATGGGGCAAAGTACTTAGCAGAACATGCACAGGCGTATTGGTTGATGGATGCCATCGCTAGCTACTTACCAGAACTCGTATTTCGCGAACACTTTGTAGCTGCATCTTTGGCTGTTAAAAACTCATCAGCCGTATTGCTCTTGACTGATGGAAACCACAAAGAACTAGCAATTCAACAAATCGCATACACAGACTTCCCACTTCGTGACATCACATTATTTGCTTGCTGGGGTGATGGCTATTGGGTGCTGATGTTGACAACTGAGTATTAGGAAGAAAGCCCCGCTTGTTGTGTGACTTGCAATCATCACCACTCGGTCAAATCACTATTTGTTGCCAATAACTGTGGTGACTTAACTGTTGATGAGGTTCGCTTGCATTGTCTTGCCGTAATGTTCCATGTGTCTGCAACACCATGTGTGTTGTCAAGAATTAGAACGACCATTTTCATGGTGTCCAAGTTGATTTGACACATGCCAGTGACCAGAGTTTTATTCCGAGTTACTGGGTCGTAGTGTTTGATCCAGCTATAGAGGGTGTCAGTATCTGCGTCGATGCTGTGCAATATTTCCATTTGTTCATTTGTTTTAGCCATGTTTGCCCAGTCGTCATAGCTGTAAAGATCGACGATGTATTTGATGTTTAGATGCTTGGCATCAATAGTTCCGTTGTAAATGGCTTTTCTGTACATGCCTTTTCCGTAGGTGGTGCCATACGTGTTGTTGTCATAAAGACGTGCGGCTATTTCGATTTTTTGAGTGGTTTGATTCAGCATATTTCTCCTTTGTTTAGTTGCTGTTGGAGTTGCTGCTAGTCGCTTTGTTGCGTCAAGTCACGAGGTCAAGAAAAAAGTTACTTGTCTCTGGTTTCTCGTCACGAATGAGTAACGAGAAGTAAGTCAGGGTTTTTCATTTGTACCCAATTAGCAACTAGTGACTTTGTCTCTTCGAGACACTTAGCAACTCATCGCAACTCGTAAATATTTATCTCTTGCCAAACAAAACCGTAAATATTTCTACCAAACTTAGGCTTGTGTGTCTCATTAGCTAAATACGCTAAAGGGGACTTTGATGCGATACACAGAATTCACAACCGCACACGCAACACTAGAGGGACGCAGATGGACAGCTGCCGATGACAGCAATCTGCTTGCTTTTGAAATTGGCAAAGCAGACAACATACGTGGCCTGTTCCCGTATGCACAAAACATTCATCTAACCAATGCAGTCAGGTTGATAGCTATGCGAGCAGACTGCAAATGGTTCTTTGATTTTTTAACTACCCAACTGCATTTTTTAGGTGCGAACGGCGCTAAGGGTTTGTGCTTTTACGTCAACAAGCACGATGACGAGTTGCAAATTTGGGCACGTGAAGATGTGGGTAAGAGCCACATTTACCCCAGTAAGTTAGCTGCGGACTTCCCTTTAGATTACGTCACGCTACGTGCTGTGCGTGAAGGGAGCCTATGGCACGTATCACTACGCCAAACATAAGCACTGAAACTGTCCGCTCATCTAATAGTCCGTTGATGTGGCGACTTTTTGGTCATCCGAAATTATTGTGTGATCACATACTTGCCCGTGCATCGGTATGGAACGGGGAAGATGCTTGCGGTTGCATAGCTCGTTAGTCCTTTTGCAAGAAGATTAATAGCTCATTTTTGGCTTGAGCTGTGACGTTCGGGTTGAACGCATTTGTATTGGTGCACCCCATGCTTTTACATGCAGCAGGCTCATGAAATGAGAACGTGCGTCCTTGATCCCAGCCGTGCGTTGCATCAGGATAGACGACAACGCTGGTCAATGCTTTCTGTGCTTCACTCGGCAATGCTTCTTTGAATTCAGGACAGACGGTGGCGTCTTTGCCGCTGTAATCGTCTTGCCCTGCAGCAAACAATTTCATGGGAATGTTGGCCCAGTTGTCCATCATGTCTATAGGAAGATCTTTAAGACGTTCTTTAAAGAACCATGAGTTGATGTCGTGTTTGATCAATTTGGGGTAAAACCAACAAACAGGATAAAGAGCCACCACTTTGTGAATCTTGATTTGTTCTGGGAGAAAATTTTTTTGTGCCCATTGCGTTGCCATGAACACACTCAAGTTAGCACCATAAGAAGTTCCGATGACCGAAACATTACTCATGTCCACGTCAGCTCGTGTACTGAGGTAGTTGATGGCCCCCATGGCCTTGGCAAGACTCTCGCCATATGTGGTTTTTGTCGGTTTGCGAAACAGAATGGGCTCAATGGCAATAAAGCCATTTTGCGAAAGCAGTTCTACATACTGTTTGTTGGTCCCTGCTTCCCATCCACCTGAGTGGTGCAAGATCACCACAGCTGGCCTTTTGCCGTCTACTGAAATTTTTGTGATAACGGCATCTAAGCTTTCGCTTGCACCGCTCAATGTTTTGTAGGCATAGCTGATTCGCTCTTGTGCGTGAGTCAGAGAAAACGTCATCAGCAACGCAAGCGTGAGAGTCAATCGCATTAAAAACATATTGATCCTTTTGGTTTTTGTTATTTTTATAGGTAACTAGCTCGAATGCAACGAAAAAGTAGAGATCAGGCTATGCAATATAACGCGATACCTGCACTAAAGACCCGCCACTATTGCGGGTTTCAGGTCGCATGCTGATCCACTTCGAATACAAAATTACCTGTGCTTTATCAATATTTGAAAGGGAAAGCACATGGCAACACTCGCATCACTCAAGCTGTCCGCAGCACAAAAGAACACTTCACTTACTGGCGCACAAGTTCGTCGCACCAAAATGCTCAAAGCAATTGGCGAACAAATTGCAATCGCCAAAGCAGTGCAAGCAGGCGCACCGCCTGTTATCACCAAGCTGCGTAGCGTTACAAGTGAAACAGGTGAACGCAAACTGGTCGAATCCAACAAACGTGTGAAACAGTGGTGGTTTGCTACGGACAACGGTAAGTTCGCAATTAATCTGCGTTACGGCGCACGTCTGCTGGAGCTTGGAAAGGGAAAGTTTGCAATTGAAGTTGCAAGTGAGAAAGAATTGGTGCCAACCCTTGAAGCCCTCAAGACCATTGCTGCCGCTGGAGAGTTGGATGCTGCAATCGAAACCGCATCCATCAAACTGCGTGAAGGCTTTGGCAAGTAAACGTCTTGAACATGCACTCAGCACCTGCTGGGTGCAGTTTTTCATTCAGTAACAGTAGAGTCTTTTTTTGAGAGTCTATGACCTACGAGATCCAAACATCCCCAAGCACATTCATTGATACACGCTTGCGTCGCCGCATTGCAATTCATGGCGTTGAGTTTGATGAGACGTTCATTGCTGATTTGATTTCAAAACACATGCGTGAATCAAATCGAACTAGCCGTCCGACTATCACTACTGCTTTCGAAATTTATATGCATGAAAGCAAATCTTCACATCGTCGCAAGTTCCGCGAAAACGCTAACCTGTATTTCAACTATTTTTATCAGTTGTTTGGTGACATACCGCTTGATGAGCTGAAGCATCACCACATCACGCAGTACAGAGATCACCAGCTAGCAAGAGGCTTACGTCCAGCAAGTGTTCGTAAGCACAACAACACTTTGAATGCGATTCTTAATATGGCATTCAAGCACTTAGACATTGATCGTTTGAGTCCGTTTCGCTCATTACGCATTAAAGGGGAGTGGGAGGATGTACGTCCGATACCGCTGATTACCAAGGACATGCTGTACCAAGTGAAAGATCGTCTGCTTTCTGGTGACGCCCCGTACAGATGGATTGGTTTGATACAACTAAACACAGGAATGCGTGTCAGTGAGCCTTCCTTAGCCAGATTAGATGATCTGGTGTTGGATCACGAGATCCCTCATTTGTGGGTTCGGAAGAATGCAATCACTGACCGTAAAACAAAGACAAGCATTCGAGCTGTGCCTCTGGTGGGTGTTTCGCTTGTCGCTGCTAAAAAGCTCCACGCATATGCCAAGTCACGTAACAGTGAATGGCTTTCACCTAACTACGCAAGAGACAACGGCAACACAAGCTGCTCTGCCATCATCAATAAATCACTTCGTGATTTGAACTTTCGCAGTCACATGTTCCGTCATGCGTTCATCGATAGATTGAAGGCTTGCAATGACATTCCAACCCGTGTCGCTGAGAGTGTGACAGGGCACTCTCGGGGAGGCTCAGAGTTTGATACCTATGGCAGTGTTGGTTACACGCTTGAGCAGAAGCTGGAAATCATTAAGCGGGTTGAAATCTGATCGATTCCTATAGCCACCATCGAACTGATGTGTGGCTGTTTATTTAAATGAGGCTTAGGCATCAGCAAGTCGACTAGAAATTTCCTCAACAATTTCTTTTATTTTTTGCTGCGTCTCTTCTTGCAAATCATCCCACTTGATAGCATCATTTTTTACTTCTAACAGAAAGTGATATGCCATCACGGGTTTTGAACGTTTGGCAGTTTTTAAGAATTCTGTGTTTGATTTGGTGTAATTTGTCTCAGGTTCTTTTAGTACAAACTTTTTGAAATCTTCTCGTGAGAAAACATCCTCTATTCCGTTGCACTCTTTGATCTTGTATAGCTTCTTTTTGGCCTCATTCTCATCATCTCCGAAAAGGTCACGTTTGAGGTTGTTATAGACGCCTCGACCTTGTGTGTCATCGTCTAATGCAACAGCAAAATCTAAGCCCCATCCTCTAAACATGCTAGCAATCGCTTCAATCTTATTCACGCCAGAAGTCGCAATGAAGTGAGCGATTTTTTCTGTACCTGTTAATTGCCAAAATGCCTTGAGGTAATAGTACCCACTCATCTCTTCGAGCAGTACATTGTTTGTTTTTTTAACGACCTCTTGTTGATTGAAGTCTGCCCCCATCGCAGTAAGAACTGGTGACAACGTATCGTTAGATGCGGTTCCAAGCTTGTGAGCGTCAATCACTATGGTTGGACTTTCATCATCACCATTAACTCGTTGCACAGCATGTACCCGATACAGCTTGTCGTATTCAATCAAGTGTGGGCTGTGAGTCGTATAGACAACTGTTGTTTCATCGCGTAGTTGATTAATCAGCCTTAGAACATCAGCTTGTGCCTTTGAATGCAAATTGGCACCGGGTTCATCAAGTAAAAAAATCCTGCGTTTTTCATTGCTTTCAGATGCCTTCAGCTGAAGATAGAACGAAATGAACCAACGAACACCTTGGCTACGCTGCTTGGGATAAAGCCTAGTGCTTCCATCGCAAATCCAAAAAACCAGATGTGGTTTCCCCACTTTGTCTGACTGATTAACTCCGTGTATGTCGTAGTCACATTCAAGCTTAAGTTTTCTTGCCTCACCAATTAATTGGCTCCAGAAAGTATTGAAGTTCGCACTGATTTTTTCATTCGCCCGTTGCAAAATTGTTTCACGGGCCCGCCGTTCGGATGACAACAATTCCTTGGCGTCAATTCCAGCAACTGTTAGAAAGTTTGCTGCTGCTGCTGCTCCTTCTCCAACCAATTCGCCTGCATCTGTAATGTCAATTTGATTGGGTAGTAACCCAGTTTCAGCTTTGAACAGTACCGCTCTTGGTAATTCGCTATCGATCTTGATCGCTAGATCATGAAGGTCTAAGTCCGATAGTTCTTCGACTTCAGTTTTTTGGGGCTCAGTTTCAGTTTTCTCATCCTCTGTAGTTTCATCATCTGATTTTTCACTTGTATTTTTTTGTGATGAGTTGCCAACATAGTCACTGAGTTCGATTTCTAGTTCTTTTTCTAGAAGTTCTACGTAGCACTCATATTTGTTGGAATTTTGTACCCATGTGTACTCTAAGAAAAGCTTGCCGTCTTTGTTTTTGATGTATTCCTCAAGCAATGCGACATGAGCGGGTTTTACTGTTTTACAAAACTCCTGAATACCTTTTGACTTTGTAAAACTGATCTTGATGGATACGGTTGGCAAACTCTCTTCAACCCGTAAGTCATTTGCTCCAAGCGTGGCAGTTCCTACGACGCAGTTGATGGCATCCAATAAGGAAGTTTTACCGCTTTCGTTTTGCCCAACAAATACAGTAACTCCGTCGTGCGAGAGGGGAACCCATCCTGAATCTACTATTGATCGGAAATTTTTTACACGTACGGACAAGAGATCCATCGTTATCCTCTGTTTGTTTGATGTTTAAGTCGCCCACTGGGCGTAATCCTGCTTGCCATATTAAGCCAATCAGAATTGGAAAATTACTTGGATAAAGAAATTTGCTTGCTTGTAACTGTGCAGTTGTTGGTATCAATTACAAGAGTGACGATCTGTTAGATCTTGTAAGAGCCGATTACAAAACGCTCAGTAAATTGTCTGTAGGCCTTCCACAAACTATTCCATTAAAAGCGTCTGGGCTCGTCACTGCGGCTCATTGCACAGTGGCTCTACAGTTTTTGTGGGGGTAGGGGAGTGGGCGTTTGCCAGTCGAATGCCAACAGTCCAGCAACTTGCGTTACATGGTCATTTGCAGGTTTAAGGCAGGATTTTTTGTACAGTTTGCAATACAGAAAAAGTAACCGTTGCGGATACCGTTGCAAACCGTGAAGTAAATCGCAAG
>JACCDW010019921.1_pt1 | contig 22717 bp, 13 predicted proteins | sample 7449781 | NCBI WGS metagenome assembly JACCDW01 (sample SAMN15323449, study PRJNA562643) | freshwater metagenome | isolation source: river surface water | place: USA:Blue River Watershed | collected 2017-08-18
AGATCCCGAAAAAATAATTAAACTAATACAAATAACTATAAATAACATTTGAGCGCCTAAAAATTCCATATTTCCTCTATATTTTCCAAGTATCTTATTTCAAGCTACTAGCGCCATTCAAGCTAACTGCCCCTGGAAGACCGAAACCCCGATCCCATTTAGTAGAAAGTCCATTGAAAGACATAGGACTTTTGAAGAGAGCTGCTTGAGTGAAGAAGGCATTCTTCACGAAGTCAAGGAAGGGTGGGGCATCTCCAGGATTATTTTCAAGATATACCAACGTCTTCCTGAAGGACTCATTTGCTTCATCCTTCGTGATCTTCGGATTCATTACTTGTTCCATGGAAAGCGATGGATTAAGCCCAGATGTAAAAGCTTCCTGAAGAGCAGATTTGTAGCTATTCTGGTAATGGACTAGCCATATGAAAGAACTTACAATAACAATACCAACAATTACTGTTAATGGTGCTGGACAACGTGAGGAGGCCATATCTACTGTGATAACATGTTTTTGTTCATCAAGAGACGTGAGTAATACTATGATAAATAGTCTGCCGTTCCGATAGGATGGAATATTGTACACTTGATGATGCGTTTCCGGCTACAGCCGCAGCTTCGGGATGCCGAGGTTCAGAAGCAACATCGTCACAAAGACGAGAGGAGCGCCGAAAGGCGCGTCGTTGCAAAAACCCTGCCACACAGGGTATGGAATCAGATCCGGATCGTCAGTCCCTTGGTGCAGGTGTTCCGACTCCGATGCGAGGATCTGGGGCTGCCACTGGTCAAGTAAATCCGTATAATCCTGAAACAGGCCTTACAGAGCATGCACCATTAACTGCAGAGCCTATTGGTCAACAAGAAGATGATATTATTGCTTCAGTGCCGAGATCTGCATATATGGCCCGCCGACAGCCAGCCAACACAGTTGCAGCTCATGTGCAGCTCCGTCAAACAGAGGGGCCAACTACTTTGATTAGCTCCGCAAGTCAGCAGCCTCCAGCATACTTTGGAGCAGATCTTTTGGATGGTCCTGATCCAAAGTCTAGCCTGGCCTTCAAAGAAGACTTCGCAAATTATAATCCAATTGCTGGTGATTTCAATTTAGAACCAAGTTTTGAAAAGAGTTTTAATCAACCTGCAGAAAACCGCGCTTCAGGAGCTGTTCTACCGATCCCATCTATTGTGGATGCATGGAAGCGTCTAACGCCTTCAGGAGCTAATACTGCATTCATTGAATATTTGCCGCCTCCTGGTGGTGATTTAATGCCTTTTGGTTTGGGTCAAGGTCTAGGTCCAAAGCAAGAATATGTTGTTGGCCAGCAACAAGGACAACAGTATATTCAAAATGATATGAAACGGCGTTTTGATGAGATTTTTTCACGTCTTGATGACCTGGAAAATCGTATGACAACCGGATCAGAGAACACTCAGATGGAATTATTCTTATTTATTCTTTCTGGTATGTTTGTTATGTTCTCTATTGACATGTTCGCGGCGCGCCGTTAAACGATAATTACTATTATGTTTTGACCCTCTTCTTGTTCTATTATGAACTATAAGCGGATCATTGGCTCCACCACCTCCCATTGCACCAGCAGGTGGTGGTTCAACAAGCCCACCATTAGGCGCACCTTCAGGCGCAGCAGCAGCAGCAGCAGCAGGCTCTTCAATAACAATCTCATCCCCACTAACCTCCTCTTCAGCAGCATCTAAGAATGCCAAAACATCTGCTGCCTCTTCCTCTGCTAGTTCTCTTGCAGCGTCAGGATCTATTTCTGCTAATTGTTTTATATCAACCTTACCATATTTAATATTAAGGAAACATTTGTAATTCTCGGGTACTTGTAAGATACCCTCAATCTTATAATTAAAATTATCTTTGTCCCACACATTCAAAAAATGTGATGCACGACCATTATATCTAATAACCAAACTAGCAGTGCGAAGACGTTCTAGAGTATCAGGATCAACACTGGTAATTGGTTTTACCTTTAATGTCTTATTCTTATCAACTACTATATCACTGGTAGTAATACCTTGTGTTTCATATGATCCAAGTAATGTTACGAGCAATGTGGTAACTTGTTCATATGTCAGTTCATAGATTTTAGCCATTGCTTTTTCACAGGCAAAAACACGTTGTTGTTGAGTTAGGAACATATATGGTGGTGCCTGAACGTCAAGACGTGTGATATCAATGCGAGCGGCTAGATCCTTCAGTTCGTCTTCACTAAATTCAAGACCTTCACCCTGAGTGAAGGTGTATCCAGCAAATGTTTTTACAAGTTCTGCTTCAGGAGAATCTTCTTCAAGTCTTGAAAGAATTTCAGTTCTTGCTCTAAATCCATATGCATACAATATACTAGCCAAATACTTCAATTCTTCATTAGTATTTGTCTCAATCTTAGCAATCTTTGGAATTTTAATATTTGTAGTATCTTTCTTCTGACGTTCATTAATATTCTTAATGTGCTTACTGTAGAACTTGTGTCTGCTAGAAATGGAATCATAAAGAAGATTGAACAATTGACGATTTGCAATGAACTCCTGATGCTTGACATTTTTGAGATCATATTCATTAACAACATCTGTTGGTTGATCAAACATTTTGAACCGCTGGCGAGGTGGCATTGGAGCAGGAATAAATTGTGTGGGTAATCCATACCATGATGGTGCTACATACTCAATATCATACTCACAATAGGCTTTCAAGATCTTAAATGAATTCTCTAAATTGGCACGTTTTTGATTAAATGCCTTTTCAAGCTTTGCATTCATTGGTTTAGTGGTAATGAAATATAGCACTGAAATGAGCTCACCGTATTCATAGGGATCTTGACTAGTCAATAATAGTTTGAAACAATCATTAAGCTTATTATTCATATCATTTTTGGCATTTTTATCTAATGGTATAACTTTGTTCTTTTCCTTCTTGGGTAATGTAATACGTGCTACATTCATGTAATCAACAATAGGATTTTTAGCAAATGGTTCAAGAAGAGGATTCTTCTTTACATCAGGATCAGCTAAAATACAGATGAGTTCCTTGAACTGTTGGAATAGATTTTTATTAAAAGCAACATATTCTTTGATTACATTCATTGCATTTAGAACATTTGTTTTTGAATAGGCATATAATTTTAGCGATTCAGGGCTACAGAAATAACCTTTAAGAACATTTGGTCTGAAACCAATCCATTCACTAAATAATGATGGTGTTCTATCAGCAATCACAGCAGCATCACCCGCCAAACCAACTATTTGTGTACCCCAAGAATTAATTAATAATGTAATATCTTTATCACTGTTAAGCATATTGTTATTGATAAAATTATTCGCTAAATTATCATATCTGGCGATAATAGCATCTTTTCTAGCATCTCCTTTCAAGCCATGAAGAGGATCACCAGCTTGTGTTGGCATTCTAATTGCATCAGCTTTAGGGTTATTAGTAGTTAGTATTTGATACAATTGTTTTATATATAGAATTGCATCAACTGCGAACATTTTCCAAACAGGATTTCTCATATCAATACGAATTGGTGATTTGAATGTTGTATTTTGCGCTGGTATTTTAGGAATATCAAAAAATCCTGCAGGAACAGCATCAGCGGCAGGAGCAGCCGCATCAGCAGGCGCTGGAAATTGTTGGTTACTAAATGTAATTGACATCACATTCTTCATTTTAAGGAAAGGAATATTACGAAGATCACCTAATGATAGTAAATATGTAACAGTCAGATTCTTTTTTGTTCTCAACTCTTTAATTTTATCTTGTTGCATTGCAATGAGTCTATCGCGTTCAGCACTAGGTTCTGCTTGGCCTGTGCTATAAATATCCGCCTCTATTTTTTTGATATCATTATCTATAGTTTTGTATTGGTTCTTGAAGTAATCACGGAATTTTTTGATAACTTTATCTAATGCTTCAATGAATGTCTTAATTTCATTATTTTTAAATTCAGCGGAGTCTATCGGGTTACGACGATACAAAAAATCAGTAATTTGGCGCAAAAATCCTGGCGTAGTAGCAGCTGTCAATTCTGGGAAAAGACTATTAATATATGTAATAAAATTACTGGATACTAAACCCGCACCACCTCTAGGTGCAATCATAAATTTACTTACTGTTGTTCCTATTGTAGTATCTGTATAGAGATTGCCTCCATAATCAACCAATTCTGTAATATTTACAGGAATATTAAACATATTTAGTTCCTGTATCATTTTCTTGATTGATTCATTGCCCAAACCAAATTGACTATCAAACAATAATTTTTTCTGAATAGTAATTAATAAATTTGGATCAGATGAAAATGTTGTTTGTAATACTGTAGCAAGCTGAGCAGTATTAGCAACAAGACCACGCATAGGCCCTACGCGACGAGGATCTATTCTAGTGGTAATTTCAGTTGGTTTAAGACCAAATAATAAACTCGCAATCCAGTTATTTGCTTTACTTAAGCCACCCAGGACAGGATTTGATACAAGTGCTGCTCCTGTTAATAAAGCACCTACTGCACCTGCAGCAATACCATACCAACCACCTTTCATATTAATGTCTGGCTCATCAGAACCACCACCAAACCATGTTTTAATATCCTTTCTGTAAGGATATGTAACCCATTGAGCCTCTCCAATTGTTTTAATAACCTTTGTAGTATCAAATCCAGTGAAGTCTTTTCCACCTAATTTTGTATCCTTGTAATATTTCTCATATGCTAACTTTATAAATTTATTGAGACTATCAATATTGAATAGAGCTTTGAATGCAATAAAATCGGGATTTTCCTGCTCTCCGATTGAATATAGAACAAGTTCAAACTGATTCATTAAATAAAAGAATGATGTAATTCTCACTTTCATAGTTTTAGAATCTTGTAAAATTATGGATAATAATTTTGAAAGCAATGCAATTATTAATTGGATGAAATTCTTTCTTTCAGGTGTCCCAGGAGCTCCATATAAAATATCAACAGGATAATCAACAAATTTAACACCACTTACCTCAAAGGCATTTAATTTATTATTATCACCTTCCTCTGCATCATCTTTAACAGCTGGCCGAGATCCCAAATATTCTTCTGCCTTAAATTCAATTGAATAAACAAAAAAAGGAGGTACTTTATTATATTGAGGAATTAATGGATCAGGAAGCACACCTTTATCTTTTAAAGTACTCATTATTCCAAAATATTTAGTATACGTCAAATCAGCAGGATTTGCAATCATTTTATTAAAAACATCACGTTCCCATCTATTATTGTCACGTTCTGATGGTTTATAAAATGCAGTAAGAATTGCTTCTGATGTAGGAACACTTGCATCATGATAAGGTGCATCGCGATAAGCTTCACGCAATGCTTGTAAAATTGCCAAAATACTACCTTTTGTATTTGCAGCAAAAAGATTTGCATAATTTGTAATATCTTTCATTGTTTGTTTATAATTAGTTTCTTCTTGGATCATAGCTGTTTGCTGTGCAAAAAGATTAATAAAGTCCAATATTCTATTACTTAAATTAGTTCTAGCAGCTCTATCACTTATAAAATTAGAAATTACTGTTGTATAAACAAAACGTCCAGGTCCAGCTGGTGCTTGTAAATCACGCATAAATCCTTCAATTTGCGGACCTCTAGCCATTACATTATTAATCATATCATTAAATTGTCTTTGAAGTTCAGGATCTGCTACAGCACGACGACCACGACCTGGTGGTACAACCATAGTATATTTTACTTCTAATCTATCTCTTTCTGCAGGAGTAAGTATTGTAACAGTCATATCTCGCATCTTTGTAAGCAAATCCATAATAGATTGTTCCAAATATGGTTGCACAAACTGCAATACCATACTTCTTGATTTATTGTATAAATCACGATCTTTTATTTTATTAACATTTTGATTTAACTGATCTAGCAGCATTATTACATCAAATGTTAGAGTCATAAATTGATCTGTTCTATTTAAATTTTCTATAGTACTAGATTCATAAAATCTATCAATAGGTTTATGATCATAACTATAATCTGGATATTGTTTCTTTAAAGATGCATGAATAAAGAATAAATCTTCAACTGCTTTTTTATAATTATTCATAAATAAGGTATCTTTGATTCCATTGAGATAAATTATATCAGCTGCTGTTAATTCCGCCGATTTAGCAGTAATAAATTCAAAGAGAATTCTTAAATAATTTAATTTTGCTGGAGCTACTGGGTTTCTTTTATACTCTTTGATTGAATCAGGAGTATCTGCTCTTATTATTTCATCATATGCATTTCTTAGTGGTCCTCCTGGAATTGCAGCAAATAATCTTTGCAATGATGTTTGTGCTGGACCAGCAGCACCAGGACCAGCAGCTGCAGCTGCAGCAGGTCTTATTAATTGCTTGAAATGTTGTAATGTATCATATAAATTTGCTGCAGGTGTAATAGCAACTACACCAGCTGGTAGAATTGATATGATTTTCTTATTATTCTTCAAATATCTTGCGAACATAAGCTCAAAAATATTACCAACATAATAATTACTTGAATTAAATATTTCTTTCAGATATAATTCTATTACAGTGACCTGTGATGCAGTTAAGATTTGTGTTGGATCTCCATTAGTTGGAGGCTCAGTAAGAGGATCGCCCCCAATTATTTCCATATCAGCATTTTTTTCATCATTATGCATGCGAACATAATAATTATAGATTTTCCCAAAAATAGTCTGATACATGTTTTTAATTTCAACAGGATCACGGGGAGCCATAATTGTCGTTAAAAAGTTGCCAACAATCATGAAACTTTCAATGAGTTTCTTGTATTTTGCAATACCTGCTTCACTAACAGGTTGACCCCCTCTACGTGCAATAAATTCATCATCTAATTTATCAAAAATTGTATTAAAACCGCGCATATAATCGTTAAATGTAAAGCCGAGATCAGTTCGTGCCTTTACACGCTCGCGAAGTTTAGTAAAAATATCATTATCATTATTATCAAAAAGAGGGCGTCTATCAGCGCCTGCGGCAGCACCTGCCACAGGATCTGCGCCAGGATCAACATCAACAATATCTTCAATAACTGCCACCTTATAGAAATCATCAATCGCTTCCATTATATATTCATCCAATTTCTTATCAGGTGCAAACTTACCTTTAGGGCTCGCGGCATCAGCAAAAGATGTGAAAGGATTTGCATCATGCTTAATAAAAAGATTAAACAACATATCAAAGCCACTAATATCCTTATGAATAAGATCAAATAACTTCTCATCATCAGTAGAAATAGTTCCATAATTGCTAAAGAATCTCTTCATTAATGAACTGAAATTAAATGTATCAATCTTGATCGGTACTGCCTTGCTCAGAATATCCTGCATTTGCACAGGAATCTCTGTTTTTGTCAGATCTTTACTAACATAAGGCATACCAGTACGATATGCAAATAACGTTGTTCCATATTGTTCTGTAGGAACAGAAACAGGATTAGGATTCTGATAGAAGATTGTAATGTAGTTTGCCTTACCATCACGAGCAAATAATCCAGGATCAGTGAGCTTAGGGAAAAGTGTTTCAGCAAAATTATCCACAACAGTTGATCTTGCCATATCAGTTCCATGAAGACGATTGTAGATTGTAAGATTACCAATATTCCCAATAAAATTTAGAAGCTGTGTATAAATACCTTCAATAAGCCCTTTATCATCAACTGCCTTAATATTAAATACATCTTGATGTTCGCTAATAAATTTAAGAATACGATTTTTTGCATCCTTATCCATAACTAGTGACGTCCCAATTGTCTTTGTTAAATTAGGGAATGCAGTAGGAATCTTAAATGTTTCAAGTTCCTGAGTACGCTCAGGTGTGCGCATAGATGGAATAATATTAGCAAAAATAGCAGCAGTTGCACGAACTAATTCAGAAATTGTTTTGTATTCATATACCTGTGTATTTGGCTGTGGAATACCCTTGTAAATTGTAGGTAAGAAGTTGATCAGATCAAATAATACCTTAACCTTAGCATAATTGGCAGCAGCCTCTTGTGACGTGGGATATCCAGGAGGTTCAACGGTAGGTGCGCCAATAACTTCGCCAATCTTTGCAAGAGGCTCAGTGGCTTTAATTTTTTTGCCTTCTTCCGCTGCAACTGCTGCAGCTTCACGGGCAGCAACGGCCTTCTCAGTCTCAGGGGGAAGCCATGTCTCCTTAGTACCAAAAACAGATTTACTAACAACCTTCTTCCACTCCTGTCCCTGGATAACTGGCTTGGCACCAATATCTGCTTGTGTTGCAGGAACATAAGTACCAGATCCTACAGGAAATTCTCTCATATACTTCGGGCCAGCTGCAGTACCTGGAGCGCCACGAACAGTTGAAGGCTTAGCAGGAACCCAGGTGCCATCTCCCTTAGGAACCCATTGACCTTTTTCAGGAACTACTGCAGCACCTTCATCTTCAAAGGCCATAGGTTTGCGCCAGATCTTCTTAGCCTGATCATAGATTAGCTTTGGAGGCAGAGCAACACCTGCTCTTCCAGAAGGTCCTAATCCAAACTCTTCACTTTCACCTTCGCCTGCAGTAAAGCCCTTGCATTCTTCAATGTACGTTCTGAGACGATTAATAAAAATTGTCTTCAGTGCTTCACGAACCGCTGTGCAATCAGTGCCTTCCAAATCTTGGGGTCCATTGCATTTTTCTATCTGGATCTTAAATTCATCAAAAGATAAATCAGCTACACCCAAACCTTCAAATTCTTCTTCGGTGATTTGAAGCTGATCTAAAAGCTCTTTTCCATTTGCACCACCTGATTGACGTTCAATAGGTACTTCTGATGACGAACCTTCAAGTAATGAATTCTTATAGCCACCATCAATGTAATTTTGTGGTGGTTCTGGCACTGAGCCACCGCCACTCATTTTAATAATAGGTACGGACTCCGCACCTGCGCCCTCCAATTTACTAACACTAGGGTCATAACCCGGAGGTGGTTGGGCACTCATCTAGATCTGATTGCGAAAAAGAATTATCCTTTAGACGCAACATAGAGTCATGCTGTGGTTGTATAGCCTACTACACAACTGTGCCAAACGCACACAACCTAAAAAAATAAGTATCATTTAGTCTAAACTAAGGATGCAAGCCCTCTTTTCAGATGATAGTGATTCCGATATGGAACTTCAAACCAAGCCTGTGGAATGTAAGCCAGAGCTAGTAATCCTGTCTTTGCAGAAATTTTACAATAGCCGAAAAGACATGGATAAGATTATGCCTTATTTACTTGGTACTGCGCCTATATCATTGCGGCTAATTGACTGGTTTGTTACGAACTATTGTCGCAAGAACTTCATTGGCTACAAGTTAAATGGCCAGGAGTTTCTTGTATATGTGAGTTATAAGTCTCAATTAAAGGCTTATAGCAAACAGTTCTTTGATCCTAATTGCCGCCGGGAGCGTATTGTATTTCAAATTAATGGTTATGAGCCCTTTAGGACCACTGTTGGTAAATTAAACTTCTTCCGATGGGCTTTTGAGACAAATATCCTGGACTACATTACGGAACATTACGATGAGATACAGGAGGATCGTACTGAAACAAACCGTCAATCAAAACGTAATAACTCTACACAGTCTTCCACTTCAACAGTTGCCTCCGATGCCTCTACGGCATCCGCTGTAAGTGCAGCTAGTTTTAACACAGTTAGTACACATAGAAGTACAACTTCAAGCAGAACTACTCAGCGTCGCCACAGGTCAAAGCAGATTCCCGCAGCAATTCAACATGTTCAGAGACACGATGTGCAGATCTGTATTAGTTTTGACTAGGGGGACCTGCGCTCCCCCTCACCCCCTGGCTGATGCCCCTGCGGGGCATACCATGTGGAATAGGATGTATATATATCCAAAAGGACATTCTACTCTGCCTAGTCCCCAAAATATTAACAAATCATAATATAGAATGCCTTCATTATCCTTAAAAGTCAGCGCAACAATTCAATCCATAATTGTCTTTTTGCTTGTATCTTTACCATTCACCTACAAACTAACAGATGGTCTTCTTGGAAGAATCATCGGACGACTTGCTGATTCTCACGGATGTCCCACGATGCTCGGATTAATGGTCCATGCTATTGTTTTCGGTCTAATCATTTTCCTTTTAATGGGTTAATTAAGCCCTTTATGTTTTTTTTTGTGTACCCAAAGCCCCCCCACAAGTCCCCCATGAATTGATGGTCCGAGGATAGACCTTGGAAATATCATCTAGTTGAGGCATCAGGCGCTCACGGGCCATCAAATTGGTCTCAATATCAAGTTTTGTTCTATCAGCAGGCAAATATGCCGCGGTAAATTGTCTTTCAAGCATATGTTTGCTTTCCTTCAATCCACGATCTTCTGGAGTCTCATATACAGCCCCCCGAAGTTCGCGACTAACATTTCTCGGATCAGATTTAACATCATATTTCTGGAAATAAGGATTTGATCCAAGTTGTTCTTCCTGTGCCGTAGCTGTTACAACATAAGGTTGTGCCTGTAAGAAACTCCGTTGATCAGTCCGTGCACTCAATGGCATCATGTCATTGAATGGTGCCTGTTTATTCAGATCGGGGCGATTATAAGCACTATAAGGCCCATCAGTCTGCCACTGTTCATAAAATAGCGCATTTACCTGATCACGTGTGCTCACTTCACGACGACTGCGCAACGACATTTGTGGAGGTGGCATCGCTGGTGCTGCAACAATTGGTATGCGAATCATTCTTCCTATTTCTTCCTTAATATCATATGCTGTCAGTCTAAACTCGCACGGCACTTAAGATTCAGATATCCATCCCTCAATGACTGATTCCATCATTTGCATAGGTTCAATTGAATATGCAACAACAGAAAATCTTGAAAAACAGCCAATTAAATGGATCCGCTTTAAAATAATTTGTGAAGCCGATGGTCGTACATTATGGCATGATTCATGTCATACTATTGCTGATGTAGCGCAGACTATGACTGACAATGATATCAAGTATCATAGTATTATAAACCCAGAACCAAATATTTTCATAGTACGTGCAAAGCCAGAAAGTCTAGCTGAGCTAAAAGACTGGCCGGCAGATGAAATGTGTGTGCGTACTTTTTACACTCTATATGATAAAGAAAATAATGATCTTTTCAATACAGATTCTTGTTGGTTATCTGACGGACTAGTTGAACTTAAAACAATTGATTATTGGTATAGAATGGTAAAACAAATGGAACTGGGGGCTAAAGTCTGATTGAGATGTAATTATAGAATCAACAATTAAATGAGTTCAAAGACATATAAGAGAACTATAGTCACTGAGCAAGAGGCCGCAGAAGAGGCAGCTGGTACAAATCCTCTTGGAAATAGTGGCAATGAACAGCTTGACCGTATTTTAGAGGGTGGAATGAATGATGCTTATAAGCGTCCTTGGCATCGTTTAGAGCGCGGTCTTCGGCTTAATCGCATTCGTCAATTCGTACAGGAAGAAGCAACAAAAGTCAATCTATCTGAACAAGAATCGGCGCAACTTTTAGCGCAGTTACAGAAGGCTCTTGATAAGAAGATTTTGAACTCAAAGACTACAGTTGTTTATGATCAAAATGAAGAAAAGATAAAAGAAATAAAAGGTCTTATTTCTCATCGTGAATCAGATGGATTTCTCAGATATAAGATCATTGAAAAACGTGCAGCAGTTACAATGCGAAGACCCCGTCGTTCAGGAGGTGGTGCTGGCTCTGGCCCAGCCGCAGAATAAAACTGATCAACATAAACGAATTATAGATTTTATAAGCAATGACATCTATATTTCGTGATTGGTTTGAATATCTATGTTTTATGAATGAGCAGATAGCGGCGTCATATTCGGATGGAGCAGAGTGCCATGTAGACGAAACAGTCCATCAACTTGATGAGGCCGCTGATCATGCCATGGAGGATGATGATCCAGCATTAGATGATGATCCAGGAACAGCCGCTATTAATGATTACATTGTGCACAAGATTCTCCATCATTTTGCGGATCATGAGAAGGCCCGACTTCATGGTCTAGAAAAGCAACAAACGCTCATAGAGCGTGCATCACAATTGCTCAATCAACGTCAAAGTGAGCAACGTTCAGAGGCCTGGTATTCAGAGATGGCCAATCTCCTCACAGCCTCAGAACTTGGAACTATCTTTAAGCCGGGTCGGACACGTGGGCAACTTGTAATGGCAAAAGCACGTGGCGATGCACGCTCAGGTGGTGCCAGTAGTATTCCTGTACCGAGCGAACTCATGACCGCCTTTGATTGGGGCATTCGTTTTGAACCAGTTGTTAAAATGATCTATGAGACAATGTTTCCTGGAACTAAAGTCTATGATGTTGGTCGTCTATATCATCAATCACTGGACCGTTGTGCTGCAAGTCCAGATGGTATTGTCCTAGGCACGTCAGAACGATCAGGGCGTCTCATTGAAATTAAATGTCCTGTAAGTCGTGATATTGAATCCGCGGCTATTCCTGCCGACTATTATGCACAGATGCAACAACAACTGGAAGTAACGGGCTTGGAAGAATGCGATTATGTGGAAGTGAAGATCAGATCAAAGTATTCCAAAGACGCAGCTCTTCTTGTTGCCGGCGAAGCAATCTATCGCGGTTGTGTCTGGCGCCTAGAGAAGGAGGAAGACGGTAATCATTATTCTAAGTATGCTTATGGCGCTATCAATGATTTTGCACCTGTCCAACCTGTCCTGGAGCCTGGCTGGCAAGTCGTGGAAGTCATTCCATGGGAGGCAGTAAAAATTAACCTTGTTACTGTCAAACGTGATAGGGAATGGTGGGCCGCAGCAGAAAAGAAGATCGCAGAATTCTGGGCAGATGTTGAGAAGGCACGACGCGGCGAGTTTGTCTTGCCTGCGGCGACTCGGCAAGTAAAGAAAAGTAATATTATTGTCAATAATGCAGAAGATGAATGTTTATTCAAGTAATTAAACAAATGCTTGCATGGGAGCCTGATAGAAACCAAGTATAAACTCTTGCCGGGGTCCGGTACATGTATCAGGATATGTCGGCATATTATTATTAGTACGCTTATTGTAATTACCTGTCAGTGAGGTCTGCGCCATATAATCTTTTTCATAGCAGCTCTGGGAATTAATTAGTTCATGCTTTTGACCCAACATTAAAGGTGGTAATGCATCATTTAAGAGACCATATGGTGTGCGAGGCTTATCAAGAGCTGGACTATCACCACCGCCAATGGGAAGATCTGAACCCGCATCCTGGAAGTTTTCCTGGGCCCCATAACGAGGTGCTGGAATAACCTTGATCTGAGGTGTCAAACGCTTCACATCCATTTGACTGACAAGTAAGAAAGTTAGAACTAATAAAAGCATTATTCCACATGATGCAAAAAGCATATTTCCTATTACAAGTAGCGAAGAAAAGGTGCGACGCCATAATGCGACCCATTTTTATTGAAAAATCTATAATATAATCTTAGGAGGGTGATGGATTGTCTGTTATATAAAAGACCACCAGTATCTTCAAAAGACGCTTATCATATTTGGAATGAAGCAGGACTTCCTGAACAGGCAAATAAATCCGAAATATATGCTGCAATTGATTTATGGGCTGTATGGTATGCTTATATATATAAGAAGATTGAAACAGATGATAACTTTCAAATTCAATGGGTCACTCCGGGTGGTTACATTATAAAAACATCATATGAGACATTTGTTAAATGGATAATATGTTCTTGCAGTAAGGTACAACCGCCTTTTACAACCGACCCAAAAATTGACTCTGTCTAGGTGCGCCCGACAACTCTCAGAAAAACTATTCACATACAATATGTCATCTAACACAATGTATGTGATTAAGCGCAATGGTACTAAGGAAAAGGTACAATTTGACAAGGTCCAACAGCGTCTACAAAAGGCAGCAAAGGGACTTGATGTCAATACTGTTCTGATTGCTCAGCGTGTTCTGAGTCGTATCTATAATGGAGTTCATACTTCTGAACTAGATGAGCTAACAGCTCAACTAGCGATCAGTCTTACAACTACGCATTATGATTATGGAACTCTAGCTGCCCGTATTGCAATCTCAAATCACCAAAAGAATACGAATCCTAGTTTTGTTGCTGTCATTGAACAGTTAGCAAATCAGGTTCATCCCAAGACCGGTTCACCTGTAAGTTATGTAAGTGATGAGCTTTTACAAGCCGTCCGTAATCACGGACCAGAGATTGATGCTCATATACATCATGATCGTGATTTTAATTTTGATTATTTCGGATTCAAGACTCTGGAACGCGCCTACCTTTTGAAGGACAGCAGCGGAAAAATTCTTGAACGTCCTCAACATCTTTGGATGCGTGTTTCACTGGCCCTCTGGTCTGCGGATCTGCCTCGTGCCTTTGAGACATATGATCTCTTGAGTATGAAGGCTCTTACACATGCTACACCGACTCTATTTAATGCAGGAACACCTAATCAACAGCTATCTTCATGCTTCCTTTTGGCAATGAAAGATGATTCTATTAAGGGCATTTACGAGACATTGGAAGACTGTGCGCTCATTTCAAAACATGCAGGGGGTATTGGTCTTCATTGCTCTAATATCCGCGCTAAAGGCTCAATAATCAAGGGTACAAATGGTACATCTAATGGTATTAGTCCTATGCTTCGTGTATTTAATTCAACAGCACGCTATGTTGATCAAGGTGGGGGCCGCAGAAATGGTTCATTTGCCATCTACTTGGAGCCCTGGCATGCGGATGTGGAGGACTTCCTTCGCCTCAAGTTGCCTACAGGTACTGAGGAGGAACGTGCTCGTGATCTATTTTATGGTCTCTGGGTTCCTGATCTCTTCATGGAGCGTGTAGAGGCTGATGGCCTTTGGACCCTTTTCTGTCCTGCAGAGGCCCCTGGTCTCGCTGATACATGGGGCCAGGATTTCAAGACGCTTTATGAACGCTATGAGGCCGAGGGTCGTGGTCGTAAGACCGTGAAGGCCCAAGATCTCTGGTTTCAGATTCTGCAAGCACAGATTGAGACTGGAACACCATATCTATTGTACAAAGATGCTGCTAATGCAAAATCTAATCAACAAAATTTAGGAACTATTAAAAGTTCAAATCTATGTGTTGCACCTGAAACTATGATTCTAACCGATCAGGGAGAAAAAGAGATTCAATCTCTTGAAGGCCAGACAGTGAATGTTTGGAATGGTGATCAATGGTCTGAAGTAACAGTTGTTAAAACTGGTTCTAATCAAAAGGTTATCAAAGTTTCAATTCTTATTGCAACAAAAAAAGAAGATGGTACATTTGACTATCTTATTCATCATCTAAAATGCACACCTTATCATAAATTTATTAAACTTTCCGAAAAACCTTTTGCAGAGGCGGAACGTGTGGAAGCAATAAATTTGGTCCATGGTATGCGACTAACATCATGGAAAGATCCTGATGGAACCTATCATGAATCAGTGGTATGGGAATCACTTGATGAAAAAAATTTATGTGATACATATTGTTTTAATGAACCAATCAATCATGCTGGTATCTTTAATGGTATTCTTACAGGTAATTGTACTGAAATTATTGAGTATAGTTCACCAGAAGAAACAGCAGTATGTAATCTTGCATCAATCGGTCTCCCAAGTTTTGTGACGGTTCCTCGTCATGGGGGTGCAGGTAAGTTTGACTATGAGCGCTTGCGTGCAACAGTTAAAGTTGCTACACGAAATTTGGATCGTGTGATTGATATTAATTTCTATCCGACACCTGAAACACGGCGATCCAATATGCGTCATAGGCCGATTGGTCTAGGGGTACAGGGACTCGCAGATGTCTTTGCACTTATGCGTGTTCCATGGGAGTCGGATAAAGCCGCTGAAATTAATCAGCGGATCTTTGAGCATATTTATTATGCCGCCGTTGAGGCGTCAGCCGAACTAGCAGTAGAGCAAGGTCCTTATGAAACTTTTCAGGGATCACCAGCCAGTCAAGGACGTCTGCAACCAGATCTTTGGATCTCTAGCCCTTCAGGTGAGCCCGTCAAGCCTCTAACTGATGCTGATGGCTCCTTGGATTGGGCTATTCTACGTCAAAAGGCAGCTGCTGGGCTTCGCAACTCATTACTTGTTGCACCCATGCCAACTGCATCTACAAGTCAAATTCTTGGTTTCAATGAATGCATTGAACCAGTTACATCAAATATCTATACTCGTCGTACATTGGCCGGCGAGTTTATCATTGTTAATAAACATTTAATGCGTGATCTAATGCGACTCCAAGTCTGGAATGAGGACTTGAAACAGAAGATTATTGCACAAAACGGATCTGTCCAAGGTTTGGAAGAGATCCCTCCTGTATTCCAGGCACTCTATAAGACTTCATGGGAAATCAAACAACGTACATTAATTGATATGGCCGCTGCTCGTGGTGCATTTATTTGCCAGAGCCAGTCGCTCAATCTCTTTGTCGCAGATCCTACATTTGCAAAACTCACCTCTATGCATTTCCATGCATGGCATAAAGGACTCAAAACCGGTGTCTATTATTTGCGCACACGGGCCCCTATTATGGCTCAGAAATTCACTGTTGATCCCGACCTGCAAGCAGCTGTTATTGCTGCTAAGAAGGCACAGATCGCTGAAGAAGAAGGCTGTGTGAATTGCTCTGCTTAAGTTTTACAACTACTCAAAGGCTAAAAATATACTAATAATAGGAATAAGATGGATACAGTTACATATAAAGATATTGAAGAAGTATTGCTCAAGATTCCAAAGGAACCTGGAGCAAATGATAATATCTATACTTTTTTACATGTAGCTTCACAGATAATACTATTAATTCTCCATGGAAATCTATCAAAAGATGATATAAAAACAATAACTCTCCCGGATGGAAGAATGGCTTTTACCGAAGAAGACTCTTTGCGACTTGCAGATGCGCTGGAAAGTGCAGGGCCGAAGTTGAAGACGATCTTTGAGCATATTGGTAGGCCCAAGGGCCAGACTGGTGGTGGCATAGAGAAATTAATAGAAATGGCACAGCAAGCCTATATACCTCCCGAAGAAATCTCCCTTGATCATCAATACAATAAATTGACGAGCTACTTAGATCAATTAGATGAACAGAACCGTGAATTAGCACGCACTATTGGTCCAGTTGCCTTCGTATCAAATATGAAGGTTGATCCCTTCGTCATTCTTCCAGGAGGTGCAAAACTTCAATTCCCTGCTCGTGCAATTCTTCCATTAATAAATGTTCTTCTAGAACTTCTTCGTATCTTCTTCTCTCTTGTTCCCTTTGGTCGTGTTCCTCGTGATTTCCTCACTATCTTCATGGCTCTCTTTGATATTGCCCGCGGTGAATGGAAATATAGTATTTTTACTATACTTGGTCTATTTGGAACCGCACCACTTCTAATAGGAGTTTTCTTTAAGCTTCTTCGCGATGTCTGGCTTCTAATTGAACCTCGTCTCCAAAAGAAGATTCGTCTTGATCTCTATCTAGCCACTAAATCAATCTTCGTTGGATTCTGGCTCCGTCTAACAACCATGTTTATGCCCGATTTTGTTCGTGGACCTCTAGAAGCAACATTAGAACCCTTCCATGCTCTTCTAGAAAATCTCAATCGTACAATGGAACAAATAGAGGAAAAGGTGAAGACTACAACTGAACCTATGGGAGTCATTGTTAAATTTCCACGGATTCCTACAGAATCAATGCCATCCTTGGATGATATTCAGGCATTACAAACAGTTATCTCACAACCAGAGATCTTCTGTGCTGATGACTTCCAGGCCATTGTGGAACCATTAAAGGCGATTCCTCCTATTAAACTTTTATTAGAAATGTTGAATGTTCCTATGGATCGTGAAATGATGGAGGCACAATGTCAAGGAATCAAGTCGCAGGACTTGGCAGGATCATTAGTTGAACGACTAATGCCGACCGTGACACTAATACCAGGAGGTCCTGCTGCAATTGCCGCCGAAGCCAGCAAAGCTGGTCTGGGCACCAATGTTGTACAACAATTATCTGATTCTGCTAAAGCGACAGTTGATCAAAAGGTGGAAGAAGCTAAGCGTCAGGTTACTTCTTCTTTGCCTGGCCTTTAGGCACTTGCCCCTTCGGACCAGACCCAGAAGCCTTAGATGCATCTTGGAGTTCAACCTTGACACCTGCAAGTCCATGGACAAAAGTCAGATACTGGGGGCTGAAGTTCCAGAAGCACGACACTGGTGCATCATCTGGAATCTGACGACTGCAGCTATTATTTCCATGAGAGAATGCAACAATAATCTGTTGTGGAGGGATCTCTAGGAAGGCCGACTCACGTCCTGCAAGCCATTCCTCGCCCTCTGCGACCCGAACATCAGCAAACGGCCTATCCTGCCAAAAAGACTTTCTGAAGGCAAGAGAGGCTTCTGAAATACGCTGCCCCAAAGGCAGAGCCCAAGGAGGTACATTTACTGCACTTGTACCACGCTTCAAGTCATACATTGCAATCATAGTACAACCGACCGCAGAGGCTGCCTCGCGACCGTCAAGAGGCTTAGTAAGCCACGAGACACGACGGCGGAAAGAGGTCGGTGGATAGTGATCATCATCATCCATGAAGAGAATAATATCATGCTTAGCCGCCTCACAGCCAACATTGCGTTTATGACCAACAGTGCGACGCCCCTGTAAAGGGATATAAGTAAAGTCTAGACCCTTCGCTTTTCCAGCAAACTCAACCAACTTATCTGATGAACCTTTCATAGGATCATCAGAGTCTTCAACAACAATCCATTGAATCTTCTCAATTGGATAATCTGACCAAAGAAGATTGTGGAAACAGAGTTCAATCATATCACGACGATTATATGTTGGTGTTACAATTGAGATCATAGGACAGCTGTCAGCTTCAATTACAGGTGGAACATGGCGCGCCCCTGGAGCACGCTCTTCAGCCAATGCCTTCCATTCTTTGATCCGCCCAGTCCAAATACTTTCACACCAAAAACTATTATCTGCAGCCTTAGAAGCAACAACCTTACGATAATCAGGAGTAATTTCACTTAGCTCCTGTTGTGCCTTTATCCATTCAGCCCTTACCTGCTCCTGAGGTATATTCATTGAAACTTTAAAATATCTCTTGGTCTCATCAGGCTCACAGAAATTTCCAATATAACTTATCATATTATCACCAATAAATGAAGATTCAATAATTGTCGGCAACTGTGTTCCAAGACGATAGGCCCCTGCAGCCCATGCCTCCGCATTTGCATGAGAAAAACCTTCAGCCTCTGAAACGACAATATGACCCGCAGTGGTTTTTTGTTCTCTGGCCAACTGTTCATCATCATATTCCTTATCGGCGAACTGACAATTTGCCTTCATAAAAGGACGCAGTTCATCTTTCGCAGAAGTAATAATCTTTACAGGCTGATCACTATCTTCCATTGCTGCCAGTAGTACCTTTGCCGCTGCAATCTTATGCTTGGAGCCACCGATAACCCAGATCCATTTCGGATCTGCAGTCATAGGCATCTTAATATTTGCAAAATTTGTTGGTGTAGTAAAAGGCATTGTCACAAACTTATTTTTGTCGGCAATACTAGATTCACGATAATACATATCCTGTGTTGGACTATCACGAATAATGAGTGCATCAAAAGCCCCTGCATATGCCTCAAAAGCTTCGGTGAAATATTCAGGATTAACAAGTAAAAGATTCACAGGTGCCCATGGAATATTTGCATAGACTGGGATCTCCAAATGAACATTGATGTCAGCCGGCTTAGGAGGTTCATGGGGATCTAGGCGCTGGCAACGAAACTGGCATTTGGCAAAATATGATTCAAGCAAACGACAATCTTTAAGAAGACCATAATTATTTGTTTTGGGAAAAATAAAATTTACAGTGCGAAACTTATTTGACATTGTAAAATCTATTGATGAATTGACGAAGTCGCTTAAGCCGTGAGCATCTGTGCATATAGACTGAAATATAACAATCTATACAAGATTTAGGCGAATGCTCGGCACTGAGACACATAATAATATCAGAGATTTAGGTACTGTAGCCTGGAGAAATGATTTGGCGCATCTTGAATCCATGAGTGGCCCTCAATGGAACAGAATTTTACGTGATGAAAAGGAACAAATGGCTCGCGCAGCAGCTGATCCTGCTATTAGTGTTCGTATTCCGGCCTATAAGGAAGCATTGATGGCTGCAAAAAAGGTTATCAGTACTGCTGGTTGGTTCAGCATCTTTTATCATAATCGGCGTTCTCGTAGTACCAAGCCAGCGATCCATTTATCTCCACTTGGCGGTGGTTCTTTCCGTTGGTCATATGATCATGGTGATAGAAAAATGTATGTTTCAGAAGACTTAGATGTTGATCATGATGGAGCAGACAAATTAGAAGAATTGCAAATCTATACTATCAATGATGTTGGTAATGGATCACATGATTATAAACTGATATGCAAGTCTATTGCAGATGGGGAGATTTGGACAAAAGATGGAGTTGGGCCATCAGTCAGCGTAGCTGATGGGCGTGCATATTATTTGCGCCATGAAAAGCGCCTCTGGTACAACAAACTATGTTCTTGTGATAAAGATACAGGTGGCGGCGAACGAACGGAGTTCGTCATGAAGAATGTTCGCTATAATCTAAGCATAGTCAAAGTTGAGTGTGGTTTATTATTACGTGCTGAAAATAATGGACATTCTATGCTTTTTGCACGTAATGAGCGCAACAAATTTGTCCAAATAGATAAAGATGTTAGTTGGCACATTCCTGTACTAGAAATACCACATTATATTGGTCGTCTAGTAATGACTGATAATGGTTCATGGGAATATAGATTTAGTCCCCGCTCATCGCCAAATTACATTTATCAAAGAAAGGTGTTGGCACCACAAACAGTTGAGACCTATGGGGAGCCATATTATTATTCATCTGACTTTGATTTCATGTTGACACGACAAAATGGAATTATTTATGGTCTTCGTGTTCGGGATTTTGCGAAGATTCCTGAAGAACTCTTCAAAGTTCCTGGAGGAGAAGTTGTTCCAGATATATTTTATATTTCAACAAATATTATTGCTGGTGATCTGAAGTTCTATGTGGAAGATCCATGTAAAGGCCCATATTTACTCCATTTGACGCCAAGTTCCATGGAAAAACAGATTTTAACGCGTTATCCTGAAGCAGCCAACTATGAATTTGATCGTATTAAGACACGAAGTGCAGATGGCACCGACGTATATGCTGGCTATGTGAAGCTCAGGGGTCATAAACCTCAAGGCCTCCTTACAGTAATATATGGTGCTTATGGCAGTCCAACAGCCATGGGATTTATTCATAGAAAGTGGGCACCACTATTGGAAAATGGTTGGGTCATAGCATATGCATATGTTCGCGGAGGTGGAGATAATGGCTGGACCTGGGCAGAGGCAGGACGCAGAGAGATGCGCTACCGATCTATTGAAGACTCGGAAGCATGCATTAAGGAGCTACAGCGCCATCTCCATATTGATGCAAAACATACTTTTATTTATGGACGTTCTGCGGGAGGTATTCAGGTAGGTGCATTGGCAAATAGAAATCCTGATGGAAGTCTTTTTAAAGGAATATATACGGAGGTTCCATATGTGGATGTATTACAGACCACAACGAACCGCTCACTACCGCTAACGGAGCTTGAATATGATGAATTTGGTGATCCTCGTCACAGGCTAGCAGATCTATCATTTTGGGCACGTTTTAGTCCAGCAACAAATGTTCCTGAAGGTGGCCTACCGGCAATCTTTATTTTATGCCGAACTGGTCTTAATGATACACAAGTATATGCATATGAACCTGTGAAATGGATTTTACGGACTCGTGGTGGGATGACTCCGGCTTTTGGCGCAGCCCAGACAGCGACTCAAGCGGCAGCTGGCGCAGAACCAAAGCTTCTAGCAATTGAAGCCGATCAGGGACATTTTTACAGTGGAGCGACAGAGATAGAGGCGCGAGCTCTAGATTTAGCAATCCTAGATGCATATAATTCAGGGCAGATCATATCGCTGTAAAAAATCTCACTTATAAGTATAAAATGGCCCGTCGTAATAACATGACCCGCAAGAATCGCAAGGATCGCAAGAATCGCTCTCGTAAGAACCGTAACCGCAAGAACCGTACTCGCCGTAACCGCAAGTAAGGGTGGGGGATAGTGCCTATCCCCCAACCCCTACGCTTGCCCTACGGGCAAATGTAAATGGTATGGGGCATTAGCCCTTCAAGCTCTCATTGTTACTCCTGGAATTTTACTCAATACTTTAAGGTAATCCTAAAATGCAAAAATGGCAATCCTCGTGTTGGAGCCATACGCATATAAACTAACTTATTTACCTTCCTGTACAATCGTATTAGCTAAATTAATTAAACAGTTTTCCTCATCTCCTGTGATGAGTCTAGCGCGATCAGTCTTATTTGATAGACCTTCGGGATGCAACGACGTCCGAATAAACGTACGCCGATGTTCTGAATGTAGCCCATGAGTCTGAATGCCTAGTCTATGCCTTGCTGTTCCGTAACCTTTACACGACAGCAAGTCATATTTTGTAATTAATGATAAATCTGCATCACAACGTCCCTGGAGCCAGCGATCATGATCTACTTTTGCAAGAATTGATGCAGCGGCAATAGGAATATACTGCGCATCACC
>JACCDW011720415.1_pt1 | contig 22714 bp, 19 predicted proteins | sample 7449781 | NCBI WGS metagenome assembly JACCDW01 (sample SAMN15323449, study PRJNA562643) | freshwater metagenome | isolation source: river surface water | place: USA:Blue River Watershed | collected 2017-08-18
ACGCAAAGTGATGAAGGTGGCCACTTTCCAGCGCGGTGCACCCAAGGCAAAGGCCGCTTCACGCAAGCTGCCGGGCACCAGGCGCAGCATGTTTTCGGTGGTGCGCACCACCACGGGCACCGCGATCAAGGACAAGGCCAAAGAACCGGCCCAGCCCGAGAAGTGCTGCACCTGTGCCACCAGCACCGCATACACAAACAGACCCAACACGATGGACGGGGCAGACAACATGATGTCGGTCACAAAGCGGGTGAGCTCTGCGGTTTTGCTCTGATCACCATATTCGGCCAGGTACACCCCGGCGAAGATGCCAATGGGTGTGCTCACAAAAGCTGTCACGACCACCATCATCAAACTGCCCACAATGGCATTGGCCAAGCCACCGCCTTCTGAGCCAGGCGCTGGTGTGGATTGCGTGAACATGGCCCAATCCAGTGCGGCCAAGCCATTGGACAGCAGCACAAACAAGATCCACAGCAAGACGAACAGGCCCAGGCCCATCGCCGACATCGACAGGGTCAAGCCAATGCGGTTGGCCAGCTGTCTGCGTTTGTAAATTTTCAGATCCATCGTATTTCTCCAGTGCGAGGCATCAAGTCTTGGTGCCCTTGGCTTTTTCTGCGCGGATCAACATGATCTTGGCAGCGCTCAAGACGATGAAGGTGATCACGAACAGCAAGAAGCCCAATGCGAACAAGGTGGACAAGTGAAAGTCCGCCGCTTCGCCAAACTCGTTGGCCAAGGTGGACGCGATGGTGGTGCCGGGCGAGAACAAGGATGCGCTCAGGCGCTGCGAATTGCCGATCACAAAGGTCACGGCCATGGTCTCGCCCAATGCCCGGCCCAAGCCCAACATGACGCCACCGATCACGCCCTTCTGGGTGTAAGGCAAGACGATGCTGCGCACCACTTCCCAGGTGGTGCAGCCCAGACCATAAGCCGATTCGCGCAAGATGGGCGGCACGATCTCGAACACATCGCGCATGACGGCAGCGATGAAGGGCACGATCATGAACGCCAGCACAATGCCCGCGGCCAAAATGCCCACACCGTTCATGGCGCCACCAAACAGGCTGCCGATGATGGGCATCTTGCCCAAGGTGGACTGCAAAGCGGGTTGACCATATTCGGCAAACAAGGGGGCAAAGATGAACAAACCAAACATGCCGTAAATGATGGACGGCACGGCCGCCAGCAACTCGATGGCGGTGCCCAATGGGCGGCGCAAATAAGTCGGGCAGGTTTCGGTCAAAAACAAGGCAATGCCAAATGACAAGGGCACGGCAATCAGCAAGGCGATCAATGCGCTGACCAAAGTACCGAAGATGGCAATCGCGGCGCCAAACTCTTCATTGACGATGTCCCACTCGACACGCCAGATGAACTGGAAACCGAATTTGGCCAATGCCGGCCAGGCATTGATCAGCAAGGAAATGATGATGCCCATCAGGGCAAACAAGACCAGCAGCGAAAAGCTCAGTGTGATCTTGTGAAAAAAGAAATCCTGAATGCGTTGACGCTTCACGACGGACAGCATGTTGTGATCGGGCGCGTGGTTGGCCTTTTCGATCGGGTCCATTTGAATTCCTTGTGACAACTGCATGGTGTTTACCACTTTGAAAAAAACCCCTCACCCCGGAAGGTGAGGGGTCAGGGGGCCGGACACCCGGCCTCCAGAACACATCACTTGATCTCGGTCCAGACCTTGCTGCGGATCTGGCTTGTGAGGCTGTCTGGCAGCGGCACATAGTCCAGGTCAGAAGCCATCTTCTTGCCGTTCTTGAAAGCCCAGTCAAAGAACTTCAGGACTTCATCCGAAGAAGCTTTGTCGGCAGGCTTTTTGTACATCAAGATGAACGATGCGGTGCTGATGGGCCAGCTGTCATTGCCCTTGGCGTTGACCATCGACACACCCATGCCCGGTACGCTGAACCAGTCGGCGCCGGCTGCAGCGGCGGCAAAGGTCAGGTCATCGGGACTGACGTATTTGCCAGACGCGTTGAGCAACTGCAAAAAGTTCATGTTGTTTTTCTTGACGTAGGCGTATTCCACATAACCCACGGCGCCTTTGACGCGGTTCACGTTGGCGGCCACGCCTTCGTTGCCCTTGCCACCCACAGAAGAGTCCGCTGGCCACTTGACCGCAGCGCCCTTGCCCACTTTGTCGGACCAGTCTTTGCTGACCGCGCTCAGGTAGTCGGTGAAGTTGAACGTGGTGCCGGAGCCGTCGGCACGGTGCACCACCGTGATGGCCTGCTCAGGCAACTTCTTGCCGGGGTTCAGAGCTGCCAGCTTGGCATCGTTCCATTTGGTGATCGCACCCAAGTAAATCTCAGCCAACACGGGGCCGCTGATGCGCAGCTCGCCGGGCTTGAAGCCTTCCAGATTCACCACAGGCACTGTGCCGCCGATGATGGCGGGGAACTGCACCATGCCATCTTTTTCCAGATCGGCACCCGAGACCGGAGCATCGGACGCACCAAAAGTCACGGTTTTCGCACGGATCTGCTTCAAGCCACCCGAAGAGCCGATGGATTGGTAATTCAGGCCCGTACCGGTAGCGGCCTTGTAGGCTTCAGCCCACTTGGCATACATGGGATAAGGGAATGTGGCGCCAGCGCCAGTGATGTCGGCAGCCCAGCTGGTGGCGGCCAGAACGCTCAGGCCCACAGCGGCGATCACAGATTTCATTTTCAACATTTCAACTCCTGGTTCAGGGTCACAAAAATTCAGAGAACCCGGCATGGTGCTGACCATTTTCGGGAACAAGATGAAATCTAACCCCCAATTGTGACAACCGTGTGTCAAATAGAAAACTGCAGGGTTTCAATCCAGAAAGTCGCCAGGAACTTGGCCCTTTCCTTGCTCGAAGTCAAGGTAAGCGCCCGCTCCTTTCACCATGATGCATTCCAAGGTATGCCATTTCCCTCCCAGCCTCCTCATGCTTCCTTTTTCAGCACCCGCCTTGCTTTTTAATTTTTGCGTTGCCCTGGGCATTGGTCTTCTTGTCGGCGCAGAACGCGAACGCCGCAAAGGAGAAGGTCCCTTGAGGCGTTCCGCGGGCATTCGCACATTCACCACTTGTGCACTGACCGGTTTTGTTGCGCAACTGCTGGGGGGCGACCTTTTATTGATCGCCACCCTGGTCATTTTGGGTGTGCTGGCCGCTCTTTCGTATCGGCAATCCCAGGCACATGACCCTGGTTTGACCTCCGAGGTCGCCATCTTGTTGACCTGTCTGCTGGGTGGCTTGTCGGTGCAAACACCCGACCTGGCGGCCGTGATCGGCATTGTGCTCACGGCTTTGTTGGCGTCGCGTGAACGCATGCATCAGTTTGTTCGGCAAGTCATCACCGAGCAAGAGCTGGATGATGTCATCATTTTTCTGGCCGCCGCCCTGATTTTGTTGCCCTTGGCACCTGATGAATTCATGGGGCCCTTCAAGGCCATCAACCTGCACAACATGGCGCGCTTTGTGGTGATGGTCATGAGCATCAGTGCCTTGGGCTACATGGCCAAACGCATCATGGGCCCGCGCGGTGGCATGGCGATTACCGGGTTTGCAGGTGGGTTCATCTCCAGCACAGCCACCATTTTTAGCATGGGTCAAACAGCAAAAGCCGAGCCTCTTCATGTTCGTTCAGCTGCCACGGGGGCCATGCTCTCCACGATTTCCACCATGCTGCAGCTGGGCTTGTTGATCTCGGTGACAGTGCCGGATTTGTTGCAGTCCATGCTCAAACCGATTGGACTGGGTGCAGGCGCAGCCTGCCTTTATGCGCTGTGGCTTTCCAAATCGCAAGGACCCGCAAATGAACCGGCCTCATTGAATTTGAAGGGCCATGCTTTTGATCTCACCACCACCTTGATGGTCAGCCTGGCCGTGTTGGGCATCACAGTGCTGACCGCAGCACTGCACCAATGGCTGGGTGCCACGGGAGTGATGATTGCGGCCTTGCTGTCAGGCTTGGTCGATGCGCACTCCACAGTCGCCTCTTCCAGCAGCCTGGTGACACAAGAGCAGATGTCCCTGCTTCAAGCTCAACAGGCCATCTTGCTGGCAGTCAGCAGCAACACCCTGAGCAAGGCAGCCGTAGCCATCGGCGCCGGTGGGCGTGCATTTGCCGTGCTGACGTTGCCAGGATTGGTCTTGGTCATGGCCGCTGTTTGGTTGGGTACTTTGATCTAGGCGATACGCCGCATCCTCATTTTTCGCTGCATCAACCACACATCAGCAGCACACAGCTGCAAGGCTCATCAGCCTGTCATCAAACGTTCAAACAAACGTCACATAATCAAGCGCCAGCAGTACCTTATTTCTTCGCCAAGCCATGCAACCCAAGTCCCTCTTCGCAGCCATCGACCTTGGCTCCAACAGTTTCCGTCTGGAAATTGGTCAACTCGAGGCCGGGCATTTGCGGCGCGTGGAATACATCAAGGAAACCGTTCGCCAAGGCAATGGGCTGGATGCCGAACGCAACTTGAGCGAAGCGGCCATGCAACGCGGCTGGGACTGCCTGGCCCGTTTTGCCGAACGCATCGCAGGCTTCAAGCCCAGTCAGGTGCGCGCCGTGGCCACGCAAACACTGCGAGAGGCGCGTAACCGTGAAGTTTTCCTCGCCAAGGCCAAAGACATCCTGGGCTTTCCCATTGAAGTCATCGCCGGCAAAGAAGAAGCGCGGCTCATTTACTTGGGCGTCTCTCACTTGCTGCCCCATTCGCCCGAACGCCGTCTGGTGGTTGACATTGGTGGGCGCTCCACCGAATTGATTTTGGGTCAATTCGAGCAGGCCACAACACTGGAGTCGTACCGGGTGGGCAGCGTGGCCTGGTCGATGAAATATTTTCCAGATGGGCAATGGAGCAATTCGGCCTTCAAAGCCGCCGAAATTGCAGCCAAAGCCGTTCTGGATGAAGCGCAAATCAACTACCCCAGAAACAGCTGGGACACCTGCTACGGCTCATCCGGCACGGTCGGAGCGGTGGCCGATGTCCTTTCTCTGGCAGGCTGGCCGGACGGCTTGATCACCCGCGACGGTCTGGACTGGTTGAAAGACAAGCTGCTCAAAGCACAAAGGCCCGAACAACTTCGACTGGAAGGCATCAAAGATGACCGGCGCCCGGTCATTGGCGGCGGCTTGGCGGTTTTGCGCGCCGTGTTCGATTTGCTCCAGATCAATGAGATGGTGGCGGCCCAAGGCGCCTTGCGCCATGGCGCCTTGTACGACCTGTTGGACCGGGAAAGCCCCCAAGACGATGTGCGCTCTCAAATGGTGGACTGGCTCGCCCAGCGTTTCGGCGCAGACCTCTTGCAAGTCGAGCGGGTATCCAGCACCGCACAACGGCTCTTGCAATCCATGCTGGGAATCGCGTCACAAGAAGATGTCTCCAGGCATCTGCGCAAAATGCACTGGGCAGCGCAATTGCACGAGATCGGCATGCGCATTTCCCACAGCGATTACCACAAACATGGTGCCTACATTCTGGACAACACCGACCTGCCGGGTTTCACCATCGACGAATTGCACAAGCTGAGTCAACTCGTTCTGGGTCATCGCGGAAAACTGCGCAAGCTCGAAACCGAACTGCTGGACCCTTTGTTTGTGCAACAACTCATGGCGTTGCGTCTGTCGGTGATTTTTTGCCATGCCCGGCGCGAGCCCGATTGCTCATCGGTCGAGATCACCAGCGACACCCTGCGCCAATCTGTTCGACTGAAAATCAGTGCAACATGGGCAGAACACTGGCCCCAATCGGCTCATTTGCTGCGCGAAGAAAGCACAGCCTGGCTCAAAACAGGCTGGGACTTCAAGGTGGAATTCGCCTGAATCTCTCAGGCCTGGCTGGCCAAAATAAACGCAGGATCTTCAAAGCGTTGACCCCTTGAAAATAACGGTATAAACTGTATGCACTGTTTTTCAAGGAATCTGCGATGACCACATCCAAAACTGCTGCCAGCAACACCCCCACAACCCGCAAGGCCGTGAGCAAAGCCCCCACCAAGAAAGCTGCGCCTGTTCGCGCCAAACGAGCACCCCAAACTGCGGTCAAAGAAGTGACGGCAGCGCCACAAGCACCTGCCCAGGCCCAAGTAGCACCAACCCAACCTGTGGCGAACAAAACCCAGAGTGCGAAAGCCAAGGTCGTGAAAGAGAAAAAAGTCAAAGTGGTGCGCGACAGCTTCACCATCCCCAAGACCGAATTCACACAAATTGCCGAGATGAAAAAACGCGCCATCACACTGGGCGTGGAAGTCAAAAAGAGTGAGCTGATCCGTGCTGGCCTGCAACTGATCTCAGGTCTGCCAGATGCAGCTTTCAAGAAAGCACTGGCGGGTGTGCCCACACTCAAAACCGGCCGCCCAGCCAAAGACTGAACTCACAGGCGCTCGGGCACCATGACAGACACGATCACCGTTTGATCTTGTTCGTCACGGCGACGGTTGCGTAACCACCAGATCGAACCTTTGCGAACCGGACATGGCTCAGTGCCCATGTGCAACAAGCGCGCAACCAAGGCCCCCAACGATGGCTGGTGGCCCACCAGGACCACGGGGTACTTGGCATCGGGCCATCCGGCTGCCTCGAGCAAGTCTTCGACAGCCGCGCCAGGTGAGAGCGCGTCTCGGATCTTGTACTTTCGACCCAAGGCCCGAACCGTTTGCTCGGCCCTCACCGCCGGACTGCTGAGGATCCGTGCACCTTGTGGCAATTGGGTTTCCAGCCAAGCGGCCATCCGAGCTGCATTTTTTTCCCCCCGCGAGGTCAGTTTGCGCTGCAGATCGTCTTGCCCCGGCTCGGCGTCGTGAGCCTCCGCATGCCGCCACAAGATCAAATCCATCGCTGTTACTCCTGCGCGCTTGCTGCGCTGTAACGCGCCATCAAGGCGTTTTGTGCGCCGTGTCCTGGCGCATTCAACCCAACCCGGTGGTAGCGACCATCGGGCGCCAGATCCCAGGCATCGCGGCTGTCGTGGAGATACGCCAGCAAACATTCATCGATGATGCGTTGGCGCAGCACGGGATCGTCCACAGGCCATGCCAGCTCAATGCGCCGCGTCATGTTGCGACTCATCCAATCGGCGCTGGACAGGTACAAAGACTCGTCTTGCCCAGCGCGAAAATAAAACACCCGTGAGTGCTCGAGAAAACGGCCAATCACCGAACGCACCCGGATGTTTTCGCTCACCCCGGGCATGCGCGCAGGCAACATGCACGCGCCACGCACGATCAGGTCAATCTTGGCGCCTTTCTTGCCGGCCTCCAGCAAAGCATCGATCAAGGGCAGATCGGTCAAAGCATTCATCTTCAAGACGATGCGGCCACCGGGTCCCGCCGCAGCGGCCTCGCCCACCGCATGGATGCGGGCCTGCATGTCCGCATGCAACTGAAAAGGCGCCACCAGCAAGCGTTTCATCTTGGGCAGTCGACTTTGACTGGCCAGATGCCCAAACAATTGGTCCATGTCCGCGGTGATGCTGGGGTCTGCCGTCAGGTAGCTGATGTCGGTGTACAGCCTGGCCGTGCGCGGGTTGTAGTTGCCGGTAGACAAGTGCCCATAACGGCGCAATGAGCGGCCTTCACGCCTTGTGACCAAGAGCATCTTGGCGTGGGTCTTGAGTCCCACCACGCCATACACCACTTGCACGCCAATCGACTCCAACTGCTCAGCCCAGTTGATGTTGGCTTCTTCGTCAAACCGTGCCTTCAGTTCCACCACGGCCGTGACCTCTTTGCCTTGACGAACTGCTTCGCGCAGCAAGTCCATCATCGCCGGGTCACTGCCCGTTCGGTAAATCGTTTGCTTGATGGCCAGGACCTGCGGGTCATGGGCTGCCTCGCGCAAAAATGCCAGCACACCGTCAAAGCTTTCAAAAGGCTGGTGGATGACCACATCCCCCTCGCGCAAGCGCGCCATGATCGAACCATGGCTGGGCAACTGCAAGGGGAAGCTCGCCTTGTAAGGCGGAAACAGCAAATGGGGCGCATCCGCCAAATCGATCAGCTGCATCAAGCGCACCAGGTTGACAGGGCCATTCACGCGGAAGACCGACAACTCGGGCAATTCAAATTCCTTGCGCAAGAATTCCGCCAAACGAGGAGAGCAATCGGATGACACTTCGAGCCGAACCGCTTGCCCGTAATGTCGATGCTGCAGGCCTTGTCGCAGCGCTGTGCGCAAATTGCCGATATCGTCTTCGTCCACGGCCAAATCCGAATGGCGCGTCACGCGAAACTGGGAAAACTGCCCCACCTCGCGGCCAGGAAACAACTCGCTCAAATGCGCACGCACCACGCTGGACAACAACACAAACGACGTGGAACCTGCGCACAATTTGGCCGGCAAGGGAATCAAGCGCGGCAAGACGCGTGGCACCTTGACGATGGCAATCTCGTTGGAGCGGCCAAATGCATCCTTGCCCGAGAGCTGGACGATGAAATTCAAGGACTTGTTGGCCACCTGCGGAAACGGGTGTGCAGGATCCAGGCCAACGGGGACCAGCAAAGGCTGGACTTCACGCTGGAAATAACTGCGCACCCAGCGGCGTTGCTCTGCATTGCGCTCACCATGCGACAAAATTCGAAAGCCTTGGCGCTCCAATGTCGGCAACAGATCGTCGTTGTACAGCGCATACTGACGAGCGACCATGGCATTGGCCTGCTCGGTGAGGGCTGCCAGACTGTCATGGGTGTAATGGCCAGAACGCAAACCTTGCAAGGCGCCCATCACATGGGGTTCGGCGCGTACCTCAAAGAACTCATCCAGATTGGACGACACAATGCACAGGTAACGCAGTCGCTCAAGCACAGGCACCTCAGGCCTGTGCGCCCAGTCGAGCACACGCTCGTTGAACGCGAGGATGCTCAAGTCGCGGTCCAGCAATGCTGACGGGTTGGATGCGTCGTGGCTGGCCAAGGATTCGGGACTCATTTTTTTCATTTCTCTGCTCAATGCTTCCGATCCTAAGAAAGCATCAAGTCAATTTGATGACAGCCCCGTGAAAGGCGCGGGTCTTTGTCCGGCGGCTCCTTTCGCCCAAACCAGATGGGCCGCAAAGCTCCTGGCCGTTTGTGGCCAATCAAACGCCATGGCCCGAGTGCGCGCTTGCGAGCGCGGCACCAAGAGGGCCTGATCGGTGGCGCTGCGCAAATCAAGGTGCAAGACCCCACCTTCGGCAGCACCTCGGTCAGCACCCAAGACTTGCAAAGGACCATCCACCGGATACGCCGCCACCGGTGTGCCACACGCCATGGCCTCGAGCATGACCAAACCAAAAGTTTCACTTTTGGATGGAAATACGAACACATCGCATGCGGCATAAATCCGGGCCAGATCGGTGCGCGGCAACACCCCCATCCAGACCACATCGGGGTAACGCTTGCGCAAACTGTCTTCCAGTGGCCCCACACCGCAGACAATGCGGGTGCCTGGCAAAGACATGGACAAAAACGCTTCGATGTTCTTTTCATAGGACACACGCCCCACGAACAAAGAAAAAGGCCTGGGCAAATGGGCCAGGCCCGGCAAATCCAGAGGCTTGTCCTGGTAGGCGAACAAACCCAGATCCACCCCATGCGTCCAAGACCTGAGCTGCTTGAAAGCACGCGCTTGCAGCATGTCGAGCACGCCCTGCGTGGGCACCATCACCCCCGAAGAGGGCCGGTGAAAATGCCGAAACAAGGCATAGCCCCATGACAACGGCACCCGCAAGGCGGCCTGCAAAATTTCGGGAAACTTGGTGTGAAATGCAGTGGTGAATGCCAGCTTGTTCTTGAGGCAATAACGGCGAGCCGCCCAGCCTAAAGGACCTTCGGTGGCCAGATGGATGGCATCGGGTTGCAATCGGTCCAGCATCTCAGCCAGGGGCTTGGCGGGACGAACCGCCAGATCAATGCCCTTGTAGCCCGGACAAGGCTTGTTGCGAAACAGGCCGGGATGAATCACTTCCACCTGCACGCCCAAAGGTGCCAGGGCTACCACCAACTCCTGCAAGGTCGTGACCACGCCGTTGATTTGCGGATGCCACGCATCTGTGATCAAAGCCAACTTCATACGAGGACCTCCGCGGCCTGCATTTCACGCACCCTCACCGCCTCACCAGTGCCCCAATGGATGATCTCCAAGCGACCGTCCATGTGCTCGACCAGCGCTGTGCGGCTTTCGACCCAATCGCCATCGTTGCAATACAAGATGCCATTCACATCACGAATTTCGGCGTGGTGGATGTGCCCACACACGGCACCGTCATAACCCCGGCGCTTGGCCTCTTGTGCCACGGCAACCTCAAAGTCGCTGATGAAGTTCACCGCTTTTTTAACCTTGAGCTTCAAATAAGCCGACAAAGACCAATACCCCAATCCCAGTCGAGCACGCCAACTGTTGAGGTAGCGGTTGAGCTTCAAAGTCAATTCATACAGCCAGTCTCCGACGTAAGCCAGCCACTTGGCACACTGGATCACACCATCGAAATGGTCACCATGGATCACCCACAATTTGAGGCCCGTGGCCGTGGTGTGCACAGTTTCGTGAACCACCTCCACCCCGCCAAAAGCATGACCGACAAAGTGCCGTGCAAACTCATCGTGGTTGCCCGGCACATAAATCACGCGGCAACCTTTGCGGGCACGGCGCAGCAACTTCTGCACCACATCGTTGTGGCTTTGCGGCCAGAACCAGCGGCGACGCAATTGCCAGCCATCGACGATGTCACCCACCAAGTACAGCGTGTCACAGCAGTGGTTTTTCAAAAAGTCCAGCAAGGCATCGGCCTGAAATCCGGGTGTGCCAATGTGCAGGTCTGAAATGAAAATCGCCCGCAACCGTGGGCGGTCTGCAGGCGATTCATCGTCTTCTGGTCGCGCTAGCACATCGGCAATCCGATCGACCGCGACACCTGGCAGCGGTCTTGTGACCAACGGCGATGCGTCAAACAACAAGGCCGTTTGCAGGTCGGAGATCGGCACATGCATCAAACGCTCCCGGAGAAATGACGGCGATAGCGTGCAGGGATATCGGCGGTTTGCATCATCATGGGCAAATCGGCCGTGTTGAAATCCGGGTCCCATGCGGGTGCACCCAAAATCTTGGCACCCAGGCGCAAATAGCCTTTGATCAGTGCTGGCGGCTCGATCGACAGGTCATGTTCCAGCTCGTCCACCGGCAGCGGCAAACGTGGGCGCACATGGTGTTGGATGGGTGCCAAATGTGTTTGACGCAACTGGTGCCAAATGCTGGCTGCTGCGTTGCCGGTGACGATGCCGTTGTGCAGCATCGGAATGCTCGCGCAACCGATCATCACATCCAGGCGGTTGCGCTCCATGAATTCAAACAAGGCACCCCACAGGGCCATGATCACGCCGCCTTGTCGGTGATCGGCATGCACACAGCTGCGGCCCAGTTCGACCATGCGGCTGCGCATGTCGCGCAAACGGGTCAGGTCAAACTCGGTGTCACTGTAGGTGCTGCCGGCGCGCTTGGCCTGTTCGGGTGTCAGTACGCGGTAGGTGCCAATGACCTGGCCAGTGGCTGATTCGCGCACCAGCAGGTGTTCGCAGTAATCATCGAACAAGTCGATGTCATGACCGGACACCTTGGTGGACAGACGCGCACCCATTTCGGTGCCAAAGATGTCAAACCTCAGTCGCTGCGCTTCACGGACTTCGTCTTGATGCTTTGCCCAACTGACCTCAATAACGCTTTGGGCGCGGCGAGGCAGGAAATCAACAGCGGAGTTGGACTGCGCCGGATGAAGTGACCCCCTGGGCAAATTCAAAGGGGACAGGGCGAACGTGGGACTGGGCAACTCTTTCATGAAGGCACTCCTGTGGATCAGTTGATCAATGATCCAAGTTGCCCGTGACAAGCGAATGTCGTTCACGTGAATTTTCGATGACACATCTCAAATGAAAAAAGGGCCCGCTTGCAAACGGGCCCTTTCAACCTGGAGAAACGCTCAGCTCAAATCAGAACATGTAACGCAAACCGATCAACATGCTCTTTTGCTCAGGCGACGTTGTCAAAGTCGAGTGCTTGACCTTCTCCTGGCCGTAAATGCCATACACCGTGGTGTCCTTGTTGAGGGCGTACCAGACGCTCAACTGAACGCCACTCAAATCTGCTTTCGTGGTGTTGTTCGTCAACTTGGCCTTGCCATCGCTGATGTTGGCGTTGAAAGTGAAGGCACCCATGGGCACGCGAACGCCAAAATTGTTGGTATCGACCGTGACCTTGGTCGCTTCGGTGCCTTGTTTGGATTTGGTGTTCACAAAGAACAACTTGGCCATGCCCAGATCGTAAGAAGCGCCCAAAGCGTCGTTCTTGAAATCATCGACAGCGGTCGACTTGGCAATGGTGTAGCCAGCGATCTTGATGTCCTTGACCATGTTCTTGACGGTTTCCGTACCGAACTTGACCACCAAAGGACCGTTGGCGTAGTTCAAACCAAAGGCTTTGCTGTCACCTGTCTTGCCGTTGTTGGTGTTCGACACAACCCCTGCGGCGCTGGTCTCTTTGGTGGTGGAGCCAAAGCCAATCTGGACGTCGGCAGAAAAACCGTTGAACTTCGGAGTGCTGTAGGTCAACACATCGTCACGACGCGAATCGCGTGCGTAGTTGCCCAGGAAGCCGGCAGCCGTTGGGTCCATGTTGACATCAAAGGTGTACTCCACATCTTTGATCAAGGTGTTGCGGCGGCCCAAAGTCACGCCACCAAAACCGCCGCTGAGGCCCACAATGCCGGTGCGGGTTTTGACGGTCTGGGTCTCGGTGCTCGGATCGACTTCAAATTCCATCACGAAATTGGCTTTCAAACCGGTGGCGATGTCTCGCTCGCCCTTGAAACCCAAACGGCTGGCAGACAGGCCGTTGGTGATGAAATCGTTGGTTTCAGTCTTGACACCGGCGCTGCTGGTGACGACAGAGTTGTTGTAAGCCACATCGGCAATGCCGTACATCGTGACAGAGCTTTGAGCATGTGCACCGGTGACAGCGAGGACGGCCAAGGCCAAGAGAGATTTTTTCATTTCAGTATTTCCAGATGTTTCATAAAACTGAAATCACGTTGCAGCTTGCGATTCAAGCTGGCGTGAATTCATGTCAACTTCCTCTTTGGAAGTGGCTTGATTGAAACAATCGGAAATGACAATTCGATGAAAAACAAGACCTTGTTGTATATCGTCACACGCTGGCTGAATTCACGAAGGTTTCATCCAATGCGTGTATGCGAGCAAACAAATTTTGACTCGCCATAGGCACCGCCCCAACACCACGGCTCAATGCAAACCATCCCACAAAAGCTTGCAGCCAGTGAGAAACATGCCCGTGTACACCAGGCGGTAAAACCAATCAGGTCGGATGCGCTTGGCAATGCGAACACCCATCCACACCCCCAAGGGGGCTAGCGGCAACAGCACCATGGACGTGGCAAAGTTGCGCATATCCAGCAAGCCAAGCCAGGCATAGGGCACCCACTTGGCCATGTTGATGAAGAAAAACAAGAACGCCATGGTCGCTGTGAACACCACAGGCTTGAGCTTGAGCGGGATCACATAAGCGTTGACCGGCGGGCCACCTGCATGGGCGATGAAACTGGTGAAACCTGAGGTCGTCAACAACACCGCACCCAGCCAGCGCGGCGGCGGTGCGCTGCCCGACTGGGGTGGGAACAGCAGGCGCTGAGCCAAAAACAACAAGGTAAACCCACCCACCAGACCGGCGACCAGATGGCTGTCCATGTATTTGAAAAGCAAGGTGCCAATCAAGATGCCCAACATGGCAAAAGGCAGCATGAATCGCAGCAGCCGCTTGTCCAGGTCTTTGCGAAAAGCGGCCATGCCGAGCACGTCCATGACAAACAACACCGGCATCAAAATGGCCGCCGCCTGCGGCACCGTGACCGCCAAGGCCATCAGCGGAACCGCCAGCGAACCCAGGCCGGCACCGAATCCACTTTTGCTGATGCCCAGCAACAGCACTGCAGGCACGGCGATGGCGTAGAAAAAGGGGTCGGTGATGAAGGGCAGGTCCACGGCAGATCTTTCAGGTCAGCCATCTTAGCCCGGGCCTTTTTGGCCGCATGACGCGGCCGTGCCAGCCTGGCACTCAAGGCATCAGCAAGCGGCGCAAGGCGGCCACGCCCACAGGGGGCTCGGCCTGAAAGGGGATGACAAAAAGCTTTTCCGTCAACGCGGGCTGAATCCTGTGAATTTGCTGAAACTCACCCGCCAGCCGCGCCACCAGCAAAGGATCCCGAGGCTGAGCAGCCAGCACCGAGCGGTTGAGCACCCAGGCGTAGGGCTCAATCTGCGCGCGGCGCAAATCTTCTTGTAAAGCGGCGGCCTGCGACACCGGCGTGGTTTCGGGCAAGGTCACCAAAATGATCTGGGTGTACTTCGGGTCCTGCATGCGCATGAGCGGCGTGATCACGTGGGCCGATGCAGCGCCTTGCTTTTCAAAGCTGCTGAGCATTTGCCGGTGGTACGCCCCTGCTGCATCCATCAGCAAAAGCGAGTGACCGGTCGGCGCGGTATCCAGCACCACAAAGCCACTGCGGGCCTGCGCCACGATGTGCGAAAACGCATGGAACACCGCCACCTCTTCCGTGCAGGGCGATTGCAGGTCTTCGAGCAAGAGGGCTTTTTCGTGGGCATCCAGTGCAGCGCCCTTGGCCGCCATGATCTTGTCGATGTACTTTTGCGTCTCGACCTTGGGGTCGATGCGGCTGACCTGAAGGCCGGGCACCTGCGCCTGCAATGTCTGGCTCAGGTGTGCCGCCGGGTCGGTGGTGCTCAGGTGGACGGTTTTGCCCTTTTGCTGCAGACCCAAGGCCAAGGCAGCGGCGATGGTGGTTTTGCCCACGCCACCTTTGCCCATCACCATGATCAGGCCGTGATCCTGCTGGGCCAGTTCGTCCACCAATTGCTGGATGTTGTGCAAATCCGTGCTGTCCAACACCGCTGAGGGCTTCCCAAGCTCGACCGGTGCATCGGACAACAAGGCCCTGAGCGCGGACAGTCCCACATTGTCCAGCGCCCGCAAAGGCACCTCGTCTTGCGGCAAGCCGCGCAAGGCGTCAGGCATTTGTGCCAGCGCCTGCTGACCCTGATGCTCGATGGCATGGGCCACCGCATCGTCGGGCACGCTGGCGTGGAACACCCCATTGACGATCAGCCGCTGCTGCGTCAAACCCAGTGCTTGCAGCTCCTGGCTCGTGCGCGCAGCCTCGGTCAAGGCACTCGTCTCGGGGCGCGCCACCAAAACCACCGAGGTCAAGGCCGGGTTGCTCAGCGCAGCCAAGGCCTGATTGAAGCGCGCCTCTTGCATCTTCAGGCCCGAGTGCGGCCCCAGGCATGAGGCCCCTTGGTCATTGCCCGCCAAAAAGCCGCTCCAAGCCTTGGGCAAACTCAGCAAACGCAAAGTGTGACCACTGGGCGCGGTGTCAAACACGATGTGGTCGTAAGGCGCGTCTTCGGCCAGCAGACTGGAAAACTCGTCGAACGATGCGATCTCGGTGGTGCAGGCGCCCGACAACTGTTCGCGCACCACGGCCTTGTCGGCGTCCGCTGCGCCCGGCCCCATTTGATCGATCACGCGCTGGCGGTACGCGCCAGCGGCCTCATCGGGGTCGATGTTCACCAGGCTCAGACCCGGCACACCCGGCACCGGCACGGCCTGGTTGCTCAAGCGCACGGCCAGCATCTCGTCCAGATTGGAGGCTGCATCGGTGCTGACCAGCAAGACCTTGCGCCCGGCATCGGCCAATGCGATCGCGGTGGCAGTGGACAAGGATGTTTTGCCCACGCCCCCCTTGCCCGTGAAAAACAAAAAACGGGTCGGCTCTTGCAGCCATTTCAATGATGTCATGGTGTCCAGGGTCAAAGTTCGTCTTGCATCCAATTTAAGCGAAGGGCCTGCCTGCGCATCTGCTTTGCGTCAAGACATGGGCTGTGACTTAAAATTGTCACACATTTCCAATAAAATCGAACTATGGAAGAAAAACAAGTCATCAAAGCCTTGGCCGCACTGGCCCAACCGCACCGCTTGCAACTGTTTCGCGCGCTGGTGGTCACGGGCGCACAGGGCTTGACCCCTGCCGTCATGGCCGAAGGCCTGGGTGTGCCTGCGGCCACCCTGTCTTTCCATCTGAAAGAGCTGCTCAACGCCGATCTGATCTCGCAAGAGCGCAGCGGCCGCCATCTGATTTACCGCGCGCAATACGCCCACATGAACGGCCTGCTCGCCTACCTGACCCAAAACTGCTGCCAAGGTGAGGCTTGCCTTGCCGAGCCAGCCACCGCTTGTCCCTGCTGAGAAGAACCACCATGAAAAGATTCCATGTCCATATTCGGGTCGATGACCTGAGCGCAAGCGTTGCGTTTTACGAACGCCTGTTCTCGGCTCCACCCACTCGCTTAGAAACCGATTACGCCAAATGGATGCTTGACGATCCACGAGTGAACTTTGCCATCTCGACGCGCGGCGGGAAACCTGGCTTGGATCACCTGGGTTTCCAGACTGACACTTCCGAAGAGCTTGTGCAGCTGAAAGTCCAAGCCAACAACGCTGACATGCGCATGATCGATGAAGGCGAAACCTCCTGCTGCTACGCCCAAAGCGACAAGCACTGGATCACCGACCCACAAGGCATCGCCTGGGAACACTTCCACACCTTGGGCAATATCCCGGTCTTCAACGAAAACCAAACCGTCAATGCGTCCGGCTCTGCCTGCTGCGCATCACCAACGGCCAAACCCGCCTCAGCCACTTCGGCCTGCTGCGGCCCCGCCTCTTCTTCCTCTTGCTGCTGAAGCGCCATGACACACCCTGTTTACAACGTTCTTTTCGTTTGCACCGGCAACTCGGTACGCTCCGTGATGGCCGAATGTCTGATGAATCATCTGGGCGCAGGCCGTTTCCACGCTTTTTCAGCAGGCAGCATGCCCAACGGCGCGGTCAACCCAAAAGCCTTGGCCACTCTGGCCAGCCTGGAAGTCCCCACACTGGGGGTGCGCAGCAAAAGCTGGGCCGAATTCAGCCAAGCCAATGCACCAGTGCTGGACTTCATATTCACCGTGTGTGACCGCGCTGCTGGCGAAGTCTGCCCCGTTTGGCCCGGACAGCCCGTCAGTGCGCACTGGGGTGTTGCCGACCCAGGCGACATGCCCGCACAGTCCACAGCAGAGGTCGAAAAGAACTTCCGCGACGCGGCCTACACACTCAAACGAAGGATCGAGTTGTTCATGGCCTTGCCATTCGACAGCCTGGACCGACTCTCTTTGCAAGCCCACGCCCAGCGCATTGGCCAACAATAAGGAGCACCACCATGACCACCAACGTCCTCATTTTGTGCACCCACAACTCCGCCCGCAGCGTCTTGTCTGAAGGCATGCTCAACCACTGGGCCCGTCAACTGGGCAAAGACGTCCGCGCTTTCAGCGCAGGCAGTGCGCCCAGCGGTCGGCTCAACCCCTTTGCCCTGGAAGCCTTGAACCATGCGGGCATAGACACCAGCGGCTACCGCAGCAAAAGCTGGGATGAATTCACCGCGCCTGACGCGCCCGAGATGCACATCGTCATCACCGTGTGCGACAGCGCCGCTGCCGAGACCTGCCCTTACTGGCCTGGCAGCCCGGTCCAGGTCCACTGGGGCTACCCCGATCCGTCCAACGCCTTGGGCGGTGACGAGGGCAAGCGCCAGGCCTTTGAGCTGACGCGCCAGGCGATTGGCTACCGCATGCTGCAGCTGCTGCAATTGCCACTGAACACCTTGAACCATGCCCAGCTGCAAGCGGAACTCGAGCGCATCTGCGCCAACTGAAAGAAGTGCCATGAACGTCTTTGAACGCTTTCTCACCCTCTGGGTTTTTCTGTGCATCGTGGTCGGCATCGCGCTGGGCCAGCTGTTTCCAACGGTCTTTCAGGCGATCGGCAGCATGGAGTTTGCGCAGGTCAACCTGCCCGTGGGCTTGCTGATCTGGGTGATGGTCATCCCGATGCTGGTCAAGGTGGACTTTGCCGCGCTAGGCCAGGTGCGCCAACATGTGCGAGGCATCGGCGTGACCTTGTTCGTCAACTGGCTGGTCAAGCCGTTTTCAATGGCGCTGCTCGGCTGGATTTTCGTCCGCCACCTGTTCGCGCCCTACTTGCCAGCTGACCAGCTGGACAGCTACATCGCTGGCCTGATCTTGTTGGCGGCAGCGCCCTGCACCGCCATGGTGTTTGTGTGGAGTCGCCTCACCAACGGCAACCCGCTGTTCACGCTGTCGCAAGTGGCGCTGAACGACAGCATCATGGTGTTCGCTTTTGCGCCGCTGGTGGGTCTGCTGCTGGGCATGTCGGCCATCACCGTGCCGTGGGACACCTTGCTCACATCGGTCGTGCTGTACATCGTGATCCCGGTGCTGTTGGCGCAAATGTGGCGCCGCCAATTGCTGCGCCTGGGCCAGGCCGCATTTGAGGCGGCCATGCAGCGCATGGGCCCTTGGTCCATCACGGCCTTGCTGGCCACGCTGGTTTTGCTGTTTGCCTTTCAGGGCGAGGTCATTTTGCAGCAGCCGCTGGTGATCGCTTTGCTGGCGGTGCCCATCCTGATCCAGGTGCTGTTCAACTCGGCCCTGGCCTATGGTCTGAACCGCGCTTTGGGCGAAAAGCACGAGATCGCCTGCCCCTCGGCTCTGATCGGGGCGTCCAACTTTTTCGAGCTGGCGGTGGCAGCGGCCATCAGCCTGTTTGGCTTCCACCCGGGCGCTGCGCTGGCCACTGTGGTGGGCGTGCTGATCGAGGTGCCGGTGATGCTGCTGGTGGTGCGCGTGGTCAACCAAAGCAAGGGCTGGTACGAAAAGGGCTGAGAGGCTCTGTGTCGGTCTGAAAGCCTGCGGCCGGTGCACGCGCACCGGCCTTGGCGCTTCACTCGTCGAAGTCCCAGATCCGGTGCAGGTCCAGGTTCATCAGGGCCCAGCTCTCGGCCAGCTCCAATTGCAGCTTTTGGCTCTCGCGCAGGCTCTCTTGCGCCAGGCGGCGGTTCTGGATCAGCTCGGTCATGCTGTGCTCGCCCATGGCAAAGGCCTTGAGCGATTGCTGCACCGCTTGGGCCTGCGTTTGCGCGGCCGCCTGCAAGCCGGTCACGGCTTGTCTTTGCAAACTCAAACTCCACCAACGGGCCTCAAAGGCGGCCCCCAAGTCCAGCGCCAATTGCTGCGTTTGCGCTTCGAGGCGGTTCGCCTCGGCCAGTGCCGCAGCGGCATGCGCCTGCCGGGCTGAGCCGCTCAAGGCCACACCTACCGACACGCCCACGATGCTTTCGGCACCGGCCCTCTCTCGCGCGGCATACACGCCCAACACCGGATCGGGCCAGCGTTCACGGTCCATGCGCTCGGCTTGCAAACGCAGGCCTTGCACTTCGGCGCGGCGCAGGTTCAGCTCGTGGTGGTTTTGCAAAAATTCCTGCATGAGCGGCTGCATGGCGGGCAACTCGGGGACATCGCCCTGCGCTGTCGGCCAAGCCGGTTCGGGCAAGCCGGGGTAACGCTTTTGCACCTGGGCCCAAGCCGCTGCCCACTGCGCTTGCGAAACTGCCACGGCCGACTGCGCACGTTGCAGCTCGGCCTGCGCCAGGCTGGCGTCCAGTTGCGAGATGTCGCCTTGCTTCAAGCGCAGCTGCGCCTGGCGGTTCAGCGCTTGCGACAAAGCGGCCTGCGCTGCGGCGCCCTCGCGTGCCAGCGCCAGCTTGTGCAGTTCAAACCATTGGCGCATCAGCTCACGGCTGGCTTCGTGCAGCGCGTCGGCATAGCCAATGCTGGCCGCTTTGCGGCTTTGCTCGGCCAGCTGGGCATCCAGCCCGGCCTTGCCCCACAGGCGCAGCGGCCGCTCCAGGCTGAGCAGCTGCTCGTTGAAGCGGCCACCCGGGTCGATCGCCCGGCGGCTTTGCTGGCTCATGCGCAGGTTGAACTCACCCGGCCCCACCTCGGTGGCACGCGCCCTTTGCAGCTGCGCGGCTTGCTGCGACTGCGCCGCCAAAATGCCATGGCTGGCTTTGACGATGGCCTGCACCTGATCGGCCGGTGGCAACCACACCGCCAGCGCTTCTTGCGCCTGAGCGCTGATGCACAGCATGCCTGCGATCAGCGCGGTCCAGAGTTTGGTTTTCATGAGGTGCTCCTGTCTTTGGACTGAGGCTGGCGTCCACGGATTTGCGCCCACACATCGGCCAAGCTGTTCAAAGCGCCCCAACGTTCAAAAATCAAAGGCAACAACAGCAAGGTCAACAAGGTCGCGCTGACCAGCCCGCCCGTGACCACAATGGCCAGAGGTTTTTGGATCTCGGAGCCCGGCCCCGTGGCAAACAGCAGCGGGATCATGCCCAGCGCCGTGATGAGCGCCGTCATCAGCACCGGCCGCAAGCGGCGCTCCGCGCCCAGGCGCACCACTTGCGCCAACGCTTCGCCGTTTTGCAGGCGCTCGTTGAAGTGCGTGACCATCACCACCCCGTTGAGCACAGCGATGCCCAGCAAGGCGATGAAGCCCACCGAGGCCGGCACCGACAGGTATTGCCCCGAGATGGCCAGCGCCACCACGCCGCCCACCAGCGCAAACGGGATGTTCAAAAAGATGATGCCCGCCTGCACCACCGAGCCGAAGGTGAAGGTGAGGATCAAAAAGATCAGGCCCATCGCCGCCGGGATCACCACACTCAGGCGCGCAGCGGCCCGTTGCTGGTTTTCAAACTGGCCGCCCCACACCACCTGGATGTCCTTGGGCAGGCCCAGCGCCGCCACCGCTTGCTGGGCATCGGCCACAAAGCCGGTCAGGTCACGCCCTTCGACCGAGACCTGGATGGTGGTCAGCCGCTGGCTCAGTTCGTGGTCGATGCGGATCGGGCCGTCCACCACGCGGATGTCGGCCAAAGCGCTGGCTGGCCAAGCACGGCCATCGGGCGCAGTGATCGGCAAGTTGCGAAAGGCCTCGGGGCTGTTGCGCACCACGTCGTTGCCCCGCAAAGTGAGCGCGGTGCGGATGCCCCGGTCCAGCACATGGCCCACGGTTTCGCCTTCGAGCTGTTGGCGCAAAGCCTGCTGCACCGAGGCCACGCTCATGCCCGACTGGCCCACGGTGTGGCGGTTCACGCCCACGCTCAGGTACTGCATGCCTTCGGCCTTGGGCGCGATCACTTCGGCAGCGCCGTCGATCTTGCGCACGGCCTCGGCCACTTGCTGGGCGGACTTGCCCAGCTGCGCCAAGTCCACACCAAACAGCTTGATCGCCACATCGCCACGCGTGCCCGTGAGCATCTCGGAAATCCGCATCTCGATCGGCTGGGTGAAGCCGTACACCAGGCCCGGAAAACCTTCGAGCACTTCGCGCAGCGAGGCGATGATGTCCTCCTTGCTGCCGCGCCAGGCGCTCTTGGGTTTGAGCACCAAAAAGCTGTCGGTCTCGTTCAGGCCCATCGGGTCCAGGCCTAACTCGTCCGCACCTGCGCGTGCGATCACGGCCTGCACCTCGGGCACCTTGGCCAAGATGGCTTGCTGCACACGGGTGTCGATCTCGAGCGAGGCTTCGAGCGAGATGGACGGGATTTTTTGCAGCTGCACCAGGATGTCGCCCTCATCCAGCGTGGGCATGAAGGTCTTGCCAATTTGCGTGTACAGACCGCCTGCCAGCAGCAGCGAAGCCAACGCCACACCCCACAGCCAGCGCGGATGCCGCCAGCTGGCATCGCGCCACTTCACATAGGTGCGCAGCAACTTCACCATCACCCAAGGCTCGTGCGCGGTTTGGGGCTTGAGCACCAAAGACGCCAAGGCAGGCACCACCGTAAACGCCAGCACCAGCGAAGCCGACAAGGCCATGATGATGGTCACGGCAACGGGTGCAAACAGTTTGCCCTCCAGCCCCTGCAAAGTCAGCAGCGGGAGGAACACCACGCAGATGATGAGCACACCCGCGCCCACCGGCTTGAGCACTTCGCGGACCGCATGCAGCACACGTTCGGTGATGGTCACATCGTGGCCACGCGGCGCATGGGACAGCTGGGTTTCCACGTTCTCCACCACCACCACCGAGGCATCGACCAGCATGCCCAGCGCGATCGCCAGACCGCCCAGGCTCATCAGGTTGGCGGTGATGCCGGTGTAGCGCATGAGCAAAAAGGTGGCCAGCAAAGACAGCGGCAAGGACACCGCCACCACCAGCGCGGGCCGCAGGCCACACAAGAAAACGTAGAGCACCACGCAGACCAGCACCGCCGCTTCGGCCAAGGCTTTGATCACGGTGTTGGCCGCGCGCGTGACCAGCTCACCCCGGTTGTAGAAGGTCTTGACCGTCATGCCCTCGGGCAAGCGCTTTTGCACATCGCGAATCTTCAGGTCAATCGCATCGACCAACTCACGTGCATTCACGCCGCGCAAGCCCAGCACCAGGCCCTCGACCGCTTCGCCGCGCCCGTCTTGCGTCACCGCGCCATAGCGGGTAAGCGCGCCGTGGCGCACCACGGCCACATCGTCGAGCAAAATTTTCTGGCCCGAGCGCGGCTGCTCGATGCGGATGGCGCGCAGATCGTCCAGGGTTTTGACCGCGCCTTCGACGCGCACCACCAGCGACTCTTCGCCCGCCGTCATGCGGCCTGCGCCGTCGTTGCTGTTGTTGTCGGCCAGGGCCTCGCGCAGGCTGGCCATGCTCACACCCAAGGCGGCCATGCGTTCGGTTTTGGGCAGCACTTC
>JACCDW012042539.1_pt1 | contig 22711 bp, 21 predicted proteins | sample 7449781 | NCBI WGS metagenome assembly JACCDW01 (sample SAMN15323449, study PRJNA562643) | freshwater metagenome | isolation source: river surface water | place: USA:Blue River Watershed | collected 2017-08-18
GCGGCATCTTACTTATACTATCTCCGATAACTTTGTAGTCCTTACCACCCAATATATAACTCTTTTGGTTATATATTGATAAATTTACAGTGAGCCTGTATATGGTATTAATGCTATCTTCATATTCAAAAACATAGCATGTATAACCATCCGGAGTTGTTATCATTACAGTATCGATACCATCGAATCCCAAATTCTCCATTTTGGTATGATGAAGCTGAATGACAGTCATATTGTTGAGTTTGCCGGTTAAGATCCCGAAGTTATCGAAATAATCTATATTGACGCTTTCCTTAAGGTTTCTCCAGTCAGATCTTATTCCAACGATATTATTATCGGAGCCATAATTGACCGTCAAAGGAAATACAATTTTGCTATCCTGAAATTTAAACATATCAGTATATGATTATGATGGGTTTGGACTTCCCTATATTTTTTTATTTCCTTAGCTTAGATATGGGCTTGGCACCGCAATGGCACCTCCGCCAATTGAACGTAATCATAAAGAGAACGATCGAGAACATGCTTTTGTCTTACAACTGATTATATTTTTTATAACAAGACTCAGAGGCAGGGTCAAGAAACTATATCTCACTGAAAAAAATGAAATCACGTTGGAGTAAAAATCATATTTTTATGAATGAGTAAATCAAAGATACTATCCGCTTGGCACCGCAATGGCACCTTCGCCAATTGAACGTAATTGATAGTAATACGTCCGAACGTATGCTTAGAGCTCACAACTGATAATTTTTTTATAACCATAATCAGAGCAGGGTCAAGAAACTATATCTCATTGAAAAAAATGAAAGACATCCGACTGAAATCTTAATTCATCTTAAACGATTGCCGCGTTCATGATGAAAGAGCGAGTTGAACGATTGCTTGCGGCATATTCGCTGCAGCAATTTTTATTAGCTATCTTATTGCACGACTTACATGCTTTACATCTTACGATGGCAATTTTTGGATTGATCTTGGAGAGCATTCCGGAAGTAAATTTGGTTTTTGCAAATATATCTTGCGCCACCGTCAATGGAATTGAATTACCTTCGCTAAAGATAATTCGAGCCGCCGCTTTGTTATACTTAAGATGCCATGCTTTGTAGCCATGTTCGTCAATTGATCTAATATATTTTTGAATAGCGCAAAGTGTTAGCCTTTTTTGTCGAACAGTTAGCTTGATCATTGATAGATTAACAATATCCTCGTATTGATATTTATCATATCTTTCAAACAACAATTTCTTAATAGTCGGTAGCCATAAGTCTTCTTTATAGATATTAGAATTGCGCATACTGAAAATCAGTTGTTTTACGTTGTTATGACTTTGAAACCACGTTGCTGGGAGCAATGCCAAAAGATGATATAGCTTTTGGCATATCTTTTGTCCATTCAGTAACTCAATGATGCGTTCTTGCCGCTCCGCGTTCATACTTGACTCTTCGGGTTCTACAAACGCGGATGTTCCAATACATTGATGGAACTCCGTCATCAGTTGTTCCTCATCTCCTGAGAAATATTCTCTCCCTCTCTCAACATTGAACTTCTCAGTGAATGTATGAATAATTTTTTCTTCAATGGCGGACGGGTCTTTGCATTGCACAATTGATAACACTCTGGATTGCTTGCCATAGCTATCAATGCGCTTTGATGTATTCGAAGCGCTCATGCCGATCTTATACGTTGCGGTTCCAAGATACTCTTCAGGCTGGATGAGATAGACAATTCCAAACATTGTTAATGTTTATATACTGTTGATTAATAAATCAATTCTATTTGAAGATTGAGTTAATTGCAAATATGTGTTGCCGCTGTAGCACACGCTCTCAGCGGGAATGGAAACATTGCGGTTTATCCGTTCTACTGATGCTACTTGGTGCGACTATCGCGATGTGGATTTGTCAATTCTGTGGCATTGATACTAATGATACTCCACTTTATATGATCCTTGCGATTTATTTCTATATGCAAATATTTGTTATTATAGCTATGTGCTGTTGTCCCAATGGGTTGCCCGATGCCGAATCGGATTCAGATTATACCAACGATCTTGAACGCGGTCGAGTATAATGGCCGAAGGTGCTTGATACTTATTTTTTTTATATTTGGCCAGCGCCGCTTAAGTATATAAAATCGCATTCGTTGTTCTTAAAATTATACAAAGCCATGACGCCATACTATCTCATACTTGATCCAATGGAGCGCATTGGGCTGCTTTGGTTTATCAATGCGTATAATCGTATGCTTGAACTGAAATGGCTTATGCTAATCGTTGCTATTATCAAGAACTTTATGATAGATGTTATCATTCGCGATATATTCAAAATGATTGGAAGTAAGCATGTTCTTGCAAAGATATGCGAAGTCTTTCTTGGCTTAGCGCTTACTTGTTTGATGATCATAATCAGTGATCCGCGAATCGCATGTTACGTCTTATCATTTGTGATTGGCAAGTGCCCCAATATACCATCATCTGGATTCTTTTACTTACTTGTTGGGATGGGAATCTTTAAAAAAATATGGGAAGCGATTAAGGAAGGGTTAAAAGATGTTGATTATGACGGAGAACGCGCAAAGGCTGACGACGAACGCACCAAAGCTGAAGCCTATCGTAAGAAAGCGGAAAAGGAACGGGCTGAACTGAAGCAACTAATTATTGAGATGAAAGCTGAGAGAGCTCACTCTCAAAATAATGGCCATGACGATTCTCTGATTCTCTTTCGCAAAAAAATTATGAATGAGATATATGGCGATCTTATTAAGATGGCTAACGCCTCAATGACCAATGCGGTTTCTAATTACAATGGATTATCATTCGACAACAATCTCATGAGTCTTTATGATCGTTTTGGCAGTGAAACCAGTTCAGAGCCATGTATGGAAGATCTTCTTGCTCACTGCGATGAGATTGAGCAAGAACGAGGCATTTACGATATGTGTTAAATGCGACGTTTTCATTTTTTATCTAAGTGCGCCCAAAATGGCTATATCCAAAATTGAGCGTAAAATAGCAGTTCGTGATTCTTAAAGTATTGGTAGGGTATAAATTCTTACATCCTACCAGCACGCGCCCTAACGTTATCTCAATTATAACGAAAACGACCAAAGATATGTCGTCCTATGGCATGGCACTAAATGCAATCGATGGTAATGTACGGACCATTCAAAGAGCGGGATATCATTATGAAAGCATGACTGAAGATACACTCACTGAATCTTCCAACCATTGGAAATGGCTAAAGGCTTGTCGATTTATGAAGCTTTCCGAAGCTTTCATTGAAAAGCATGTCGATCGAATTGATTGGTACTGGATTAGCCGACAATAAAAGCTTTCCGAAGCTTTTATTGAGAAACGCGCTGATAAAGTTAGTTGGAATGTCATTAGCCGACAGCAAAAGCTTTCCGAAGCTTTCATTGACAAGCATGCTGATCGAGTAAATTGGAATGAAATCAGTCTCAAGTCTCTTTCCGAAGCTTTCATCGAAAAGCACGCAGATAAAGTTAATTGGAATGAAATCAGTCTCAAGTCTCTTTCCGAAGCTTTCATTGACAAGCATGCTGATCGAGTAAATTGGAATGAAATCAGTCTCAAGTCTCTTTCCGAAGCTTTCATTGACAAGCATGCTGATCGAGTAAATTGGTATCGGATTAGCAAATACCAAAAGCTTTCCGAAGCTTTCATTGAAAAGCATGCCGGACGAATTTCTTGGTGTCGGATTAGCAGATACCAAAAGCTATCAGAAGCTTTCATTGAAAAGCACGCCGAACGAGTTGATTGGGACAAGATCTGCGAATACCAACAGCTATCGGAAGCTTTCATCGACAAGTGCACTGATCGAGTTGATTGGATGTTTATCAGTGCGGACCAAAAGCTATCGGAAGCTTTCATCGACAAGTACGCCAATCAAGTTAATTGGATGTTTATCAGTGCGGACCAAAAGCTATCGGAAGCTTTCATCGACAAGTACGCTGATCGAGTTGATTGGTATGCAATCAGCGTATATCAAAAGCTATCGGAAGCTTTTATCGAAAAGCACACAGATCGAGTTAATTGGTACCAGATCAGCGAATATCAAGAGCTATCGGAAGCCCTCATTGAAAATAACGAGTACCAAATTAATTGGAACGGGCTAAGCCACAACAAGAAAATCACATACGGTATTATCGATAGATTCTACCATAGACTACGCCCAACTGATGCAATTCGCGACTGTTTCAGACGTGAGCGTGTGAAGTGTCTGGTTCGTTGGAATCTTAAATTGCCAGATGAGCTCACGGGAAATATCCTTTCGTTCCTTGAGTAAGACATGCATTTGCTGCGCATAGCGTTTTTCATTTTTTATGAACAAGCTACGATTCCCATTCGGATTGACTTTGATCATCGAGTCCATCGCGATTTTCTCCATGACCATTTGCATCTGCAATGCGTCTTAGTTGGTCGGCGGTTTCGTTCATTTGACCATATTGTTTATTGGGTGATTTTGGGAACGGTTGAGTTAGGTCGATGTTAGTTTTTCTCAGTTGGGGCGATGCTTGAATTTGAGATAAAAGAGTGGCTTCGGTGACGCGACGCACCACACGAGGCTCAATCGTGTTCGTATATGAAAGTGGTTTTCTGGATTTAATCTCAGCAAATAGCGCGGCTTTATTATTGATCGGATTGGAAATATCCGTTGGGTGCATTTGCATTGGTGCCGTGATTACATCGGGGCGGTCAATTGCTTGATTATCGGCAATTTCAGATTCGATTGCTTCAATTAATACTTTAACCGGCACTTGATTTTCTTCAGCTACTTCGACCATTGCAGCTACGTCATTTGCAACGTCTCCAACCGTCTCGCCAATCATATCAGTCTGACTATCAAGCGTGCTGGCAACGGAGGAAATGGCTTCCTGAACAATGAAAGTTTGCTCAGCCGGTAGCTTACTTTCGAGCGCCCGCGCTACGCTATCGATCGTAGCCGCCTTAGTCAAATTGGCAGCAACGACGCACGCGTCCTTTTGCAATCCAACGAGTTTAGATTTGCATTCGGACTTTTGGGTCATTGACAACGAATGGTAAAAGAATGAAGAGGCCGTCCATAGCATGCCAACAATAAATGCCGTCCATAGTTTATTTACTTTAATACTACCATCTCTGTATATGATAACAAGAATCGCAATGATGAATAAGATCAGCGATACCAAGCTAACCTTATATATACGATGCTTAATCTCCTTTAGAAGATCCATTGTTAATTATATAATAGTAATTCATATTTTTAATCGATAGCAACCATATTGTATAAGAATGAATAAACTGATTTGGATTATTGTCTTCGCATTCATCGGCGCATCATCCGCGCTTGAAGATCAATGCTATAAATGTGCAAATGGCGATTGCTCATCTGCGTTTCGCGGAGGGGCAGCTCAATGGTGCGGTAGTTGGACAAATGGCACGACCACGGTAGATTGCTGTTGTCCAATAGATGCTATTTGTGGAAATACAATTGATCTTGAATGTAGATGTGAGCCAAGCGACGTATCTGATGATGGGTCTAAATCAAGTAATGATAATGCAGAATATATTTATGCATGGGTAGGCGTTGGTATGGGATTGACTATGGCTATGTTAGTGTGCGCCGCTTTGTGTAATGGCGATTGTTGTAAAAAGAAAAATGTACCATTTGCGCTTACGCCTGAAGCGGTTCCAACGGTCTATGTTCGCAATAAATAAAAAAAGAACACATGCATTTTTTTGAATCAGATGATTTTATGCATTGTTTGTTCGTTCTTCTCTATATTTAGAATCTTTGCGTTGCTATGTTATATATCAGGTCATGGACGTAAAAATTGAAAAGGCGATCATCTATTATAGATTTGGCGCGCCAGAAGATAACAATCAAAATGATTTACACGTCATACGTAATCATGCCTGAGATTGTTTCCACGATCTTTGATCTTGTTCCATCTCTTCGCTTGCAATACCCCGAAGATCTTGTTCGCGAAGTTATCAATATGGATTATAATATGACGACACAAGACGTATATGAGTATGCTTTCAACGAATGGGTCGATCTTTTCATTTTGGCAACTATTACCAGTTATGATAAGGACGGCGATACAAAGCAATTCTTACAGAATGTGATTATACTGGACCGCACGATCGATTGTGTATGGAACAGACTTACCACACTAAGAATGCGTCTTAATGCATTCGATAAGCTTAAGATCGATCTACCACTTCTCCACAATGAGCTTTGGAAGCATTACGATAACGCGGAGGCATTCTTTATCAAGTTCGCCGGAGATAATCTCGGTTATATTAAACAATTGCAGATGGAACGCGATATAGAAAACATAAATGACCTAACTGCCACCATGGAGCTTACTGAATAACAAAAAAAATATATGACCTACCGTAGCGGCGGTGATGATCGATAAAGTTGTTGTCGTTTATGCGATCGTCTATACGTCCGCCCTTTGTGATAAGACAAAGTGCGTTTCTTTTTTTGTTTGTGCGAATGGTCGCTGGTAGCAAAGCACCAGCGAAGCAAATCAAATATACTTAACATTTCGTAGTGAGCCAATGCGCAAATGCACTTCGAGCATAATTTATATTTTATGTTTATATATTAAGAGAAGCGATTGCGAGGGCTTCTATTTCATTTGCTTTCACAAACGCTTCCGTGCTTGATGATGGGTAGCATCTGCTTCCATTGAGTTTTTCATTTGGCCCACACTGCGGGGATATTGATTCGTATTCGTGCTTGCATGGATGTAGCCCCGATTGCGAGTTTATGAAATTGGTGGGGCATGCGCCAACGTATGATTTTGTGCATATCGCGCCATCGAGTGTCATCCCTTCTGGGCACATTGTATCGGAGAAAGGGATTGACGTTTTTGTTTTTTCATCGTAGCATTTGGATTTATCGTTGGTATAACCATCTGGACACGTCGCAAATACACGCTGGCGACATAATCCATTTTCAGGTATCGGAAAGCCTCCATCTGGACACGTTTGCACAATCTTTGTATTTGGATCGGGAATACATTCTCCCATATGTAAGAGGTATCCGTCTGGACACGATGCGAATCGCGAGTTGTCTTCTATTGTGGAATCATCGGCGGATCCCTCCATAGTTTCTTTCTCCGAGAAAGACTCACATTCATCGTATGATCCATAAAATATAATAATACTAACGACTATGATTGCAAGAGCCCCAATCGCCCAGCACACGATTAGTTTGGTATCGCTAATATGATTAGCCTTATGCACGGCTTCGATTGTATTAAAGTCCATGGTGGGCACGGATGCGAAATCGCTCATGGTTGTATATTAGAATATATAAAACACATTATCTACACAATCTTAATTCGATTTCCATGGAAGCCATTCGTATAGATAATTAAGGATACGACGCGTCCAACATCGCGAAACGGAGTCGTTTTCCATCTTGAGTTCTTTTAGTTTATTAGACAGCAATTGTTTGATAGTTTCAATCTCATCGCATAAAGCGACCATATCTCTCACTGTATTTAAGTATGACGCTTCCATGAAAAGAAAATAAGTATCCATATCTGTTTCAGTGACCATTGGCTGAATGGACAGCCATTGATAATTGCAGTTTGCGATAACCTTGATGTCTTGTTTGACACCAATTGCTTTGCTGGATATATCGTTGATAATAGAATCGATATATTCTTTCATCTTCTTCGTTGTGTGTGAAGAATTATCATTGTGATAGATGTAGCAAAGCGCATCTGCTGCGATTGTGCTAAGATCTATAAGACAGTTATTGAGTCCGCGCAAACGTTGCTGTCTGATAGAATCGTGATGTAGTCGCGCTTTGGGCATTAGATCGCTCATGGTCAAAATTGAAGAAATTGGTGTATATTTATATCATTGGCCATCAGATACCCCAAAATACGCAACAAACGTATAACCTTCAGATACCCAAATGGCGCTACCAACGATCCACGAAGATATTGCCTATGATGAACAGTTTAACTATATTCCAATTTTGACAGAGAGTAAATCTACTCGTCTTTCGCCCCAAGAGATATGCGTGCAGTATTCGCTTATGCTAATTACAGGCGGTTTAATTGTTATGATAATATATTACATTCCACATCTGGCGGCCAATGAAATTATATTCATTAGTCTCGTCATTGCCCTCGTTGCGTTGATTGTTGCAATGCTTGGCATCTATGCGATTAATTATATGCGCCCAAATGAACAACTCGTAATCGCGCGCATTGAGTCTATTGCATAGCTTATATATTTTTTTACGTTTATGTATGGTGTAATATATCTTATCGAGAACAATGGACCCGCCCACAGAAAGAAAAAAAATTTCCTTCGAGCATGTTGTTGATGATGCTCGTATTCAACCAAAGCTCCTACGTAAGAATGGCACCTCGAAAGCGTTAGACTCAATGCATAATATAAAAGCGAACCTAACGCTTAAAGCTCAAGAAGCAAAGTCTAAAATGCAAACAAAACGTATTCATAGATTCATCATAGGAATGCTTGTCCTATTGTTAATTATTTGCATTGCATGGTTCTATGTAGATAAAGAACAGCACCACTTTAAGGTAGGCGATGTAGCAGGCGGTCCATTTACAAATGGACTGTATTATTTCACAACCACCGTTTCTACAGTCGGATATGGCGATATTCTTCCGGTCAGCACCCGCGCAAAGCTATTTACATCATTTATGCAAATGTTTGTGTTCATCCTATCGCTTGGTCTATTCTGGAAGATAACCGACGGGCGCCTCAGTGAGGTCTATAAACGCGCACTTGGACAACTGCAAAACAAGGAAAGTAACAATCATAATAAAGAAAATGACCATTCCCATCATCGTCCATCAAATGATAACCGCGTATTGCCAAGCTAATGAGTTTCATTAGTTTGCGCTACCAAGTTCAATGTATCATCCAACAGTTCGATCCTAATATACGCATAGTCTTTTTTTGACTTAAAATTGAAGATTATCTTGATAGATATACTGTATCGTGCAGAAACATTCGAATTCGACCCCATTCGCCAAAACTATCGCAATGAACTTCAAGGGAGACCAAGAGGATCTAATTCCCATCATCGAGAGCGCTCTTACGCGCGATTCTATGATCAGTGCTACCCTGAACTCATTTGATAGCTTTGTGCAACATGGTATCAATCAGATTGCCAGTCAGGTGTTTGAGATGTCATTCGAATTGGATGCCAAGGATACTGCTGAGCGCGATACTACAATTCAAAAGTATTCGCTTGATATTACAATCGACTCTGTTAATATTGCGAACCCCATCAAGTATGACGGACAAGCTCAACAAACATCGCCGATGTTTCCGAACGAAGCCCTGCTACTTGATCTAACGCTTGCATCCGGAGTGTATGTTAATGCTACCATGGTGGCAAAGGCATATCACCAAAATGGAACCGTAAGCACGGAGAAGCTCAATATTGACAATGTTATGATTTGCAAACTACCAACAATGGTAAAGAGCAAATTGTGCAACACATACAACCGTTCCAACGAAGCGCTGATTCAGCTCGAGGAAGATCCATCTGATTTGGGAGGATACTTCGTCATCAAGGGTAATCAGTATATCATTATCAACATGGAGAGTTTGAAATATAACGAAGCTCGCGAGTTTGCCAATGCTGGCTATAAGAATGAACTATGCCGTTCCGAACTTATCAGTAAGCCGGGCGACGCATTCGAAAACTCATACAGCTGCATTATCAAGCTACTAAACAATCACTCGATTGTCGTGAATATGAGTATGGCAGGTTTCAAAGACATTGAAATTCCATTCTTTATGGTATTTCGAGCGCTTGGGGTGTATTCCGCAAAGGAAATCATTTCATACATAACATATTCGTTCGATGACAATGAGCCGCTTACAAAGCAGATGATGAACATCTTGGAGCGCGCATTCACGAACCAGTATCCAGAGATGAACAACGTGCTAAAGACGGAGTTTCCTCCCAACAAGGGAGACCCGTCCGGTAGTGTGAATGTCATCACTAATAAGGATGATGTTCTCCGCCTCCTAACACGTTGCTTAAAGCTTCATGACTTGTATAAGGCGAAGTTGCGATCGGCCGGAGCCGAAGATAAGCTGAACATTGAACGCTACCTTCTCAACAAACTCGAGATCAATATTGAGCAGAAGTTTCTTCCGCATGCCGGTTTAACTCCGGCTGATCGAAAGAAGAAGGCTGCTTACTTTGGACATATGATTCATCGTATGCTGCTTGTGCATCTCGGAGTGCTCAAATCGACCGATCGCGATTCTTACAAGAACAAGCGCATCAAAGATGCTGGCATGTCGTATTCGGCGGTGTTCAAGACCCAGTTTAACTTCATGGTTGTTCAAAAGCTAAAGCGCCAGTTCATGAAAGATTTCAAAAACAACAGCTTTGCTGATGTGAATCTACAAGGTCTGTTCAAGAGTGCCATTAAGGCAGAAGATTTTGAAAAGGCGCTCATGAACGCGATTGTCAGCGGAGATAAGACTCTGACCGTGAATAAGATCACGTTCAAGAATCGTCTGTCTTCTCAGCAGTTGCATCATAAGAACAAGCTGAACGTTATCACCACGCTTAGAAGTATTGATACGCCAAACAAAGGAAACAGCGCCAAGTCCTCAGAGCGAGCAATTACACTCCGTCAAGTCCATCCTACTGGCACTGGCTACATCTGCGGTATTACATCGGCAGATACAGGAGCCAAGGTTGGTATGAGTAAGCAACTCAGCGTTTGTGCCGATATCACGCCGGCAGCATCATCTGAAGTGCTGAAGGCGATTGTAAAAGAAGACGAACAGCTCATTGATGTATATACTCTACTAAAAGATCCGACAATGATCATCAAGCACAATCTTCACAAGGTGTTTGTTAATGGTGATTGGCTCGGATGCGTAGAAGACTTTGCACTGTTCCTCTCGCGATACCGCACCAAGCGCCGCACTGGAGAGATCAACATGTACACGACGGTATCCAACCATATCACATCCAATGAAATTCATATGTGGGTTGATTCTGGCCGTCTCGTTCGTCCTCTACTCATCGTATATAACAATATGCAAGAGAAGGGATACTCGCATGACAAGTTCAAGCAATGGATCAAGCTCACCGACGACCACGTGAAGAAGCTTCGCAATGGAGAGATCGATGTGGATGACCTCGCTCGGGAAGGTGTTGTAGAATATATTTCACCCGAAGAGCATGAGAACTGCTACATTGCGTTTGAGTTTGACCGCTTCAAGAAGCACATGAATGATCCTCTTCATCGCTTCACTCATGTCGATATCCCACAAGGCAACATGGGACTGGTTGCACTCACCAGTGTGTTTGCTAATCACAATCAGGCCGCTCGTATTGTATTCCAGACTAATCAGGTTAAGCAAACGAATAGTTGGGCGCTCAAGAACTGGTGCCATGTCGCGCACAAGGATCTTTACCATCAGATCTACAACGAAGACCCGCTGGTTACAACATTCGCCTATCGCCATATTCCTCCTATGGGAACAAATGCAATTGTTGCGATTTCAATCTACGGAGGCTTCAATCAGGAAGATTCTCTGATTGTCAATCGTTCGTCAGTTGATCGTGGTATGTTCGATGCCGCTCATTTCACATATGAGAAGGTTGAGATTGAACAGAATGAGATTGTTGGTCGCCCTGATCCCGCTACTACCGCGGATATCAAGAGTTATTGCAACTATGAGAAACTCGTCGCCGGTATCATCCCGCAAGGCACCTTTGTTCAAGAAGGCGACTGTCTGGTGGGCAAGGTGGCAAAGCTTCAGAAGGGAGAAATGAAAGATCCCAACATTTCATACACTGATCGCAGCATGGTCTATCGTAAGAAGGAGCCCGCGTATGTCTGGAAAGTCATTCACGGCAACAATTACGATGATCGCGAGCTGATCAAGATCGTATTCAAGACCTTTAGACAAACGGAACTCGGAGGAAAGTTCTCAAGTCGTGCCGGGCAGAAGGGAGTGACCGGTTTCCTTTATGATGAAACCGATATGCCTACGACTAAGGACGGCATCTCTCCTGATCTTATATTCAATCCTTTGTCTCTTATCACACGCATGACCACTGGTGTTGTATTCGAAGGCATGATGGCTAAGCTGGCGGCACATACGGGAACGTGTCCGGAAGCTACCATGTTTAAGAAACTGGATACGGATAACATCGCTGATATGCTGGAGTCGTATGGATTTAGCCGAAATGGCACAGAGCGACTATACAATGGCATGACCGGTCAATATATGGACGCCGAGATATTCATGGCACCTCTGATGTATCAAACGCTTCAGAAGTATTGTATCGATACAGTGTATGCCAACAGTATTTCCCCGACCGATGCTTTAACACGCCAGCCCCTTCACGGAAAGAAGGTTTCGGGGGCCCTCAAGGCAGGAAGCATGGAAACCGCCTGTATGTCCGTGTCAAGTGTTAATTTCCTACAAGAAAAGACACACGAACATTCGGACGGTATTGAAGATTATATCTGCACCAATTGCGATTCGCGCCAAGTTATCGCAAACGAAGAGAGTAAGCTATTCTCGTGCAACAACTGCGGAGACTTAGCTTCGCTGGTGAAGTTTAGCACGTCGCACGCATCGCAGCTGTTCTTCAATGAATTGCAGGCAATGAGTGTTGGAGTCAAATTCCATCCTCGGAAGCCCGTGTTTGAGGTGATCCAAGAAGAGTAGATATTGGAACTTTGCTTCGATGGCACCATTATACGTAAGCAAGTGTCAGTGTGTCATTATATTTTTTTGTTTTGATTGTATAATATACGTCGTTCTTCAATGAATCTAAATACAACGCGCGAGTTTCCAATTATTTGCAAGATGGGGTGCATTACATATCGGTCTCCGCGGACATGTCCGATTTGGAATCAAAACTTAAGTGGTGTCGGAATCACGATGACAAATGTCAAAAGATAGTTGCCAACGCGCAAGCATTGGCGAGGCGAATAATCAATAAAGATACTATCATGGATTATGTATCGTGCTCCCTTAATGCAATTTCAAATAGAAGCACCCTCTGCTCATAAGCTACCATGGCGCAATGTAAAACACAAAGGGAGAGTGTCCATTTACATTATCGCACATGAATGTATATAGCGCGGGGATTCGGACCCTAACGACAGCGACGATACGCTTGATGGGGGACGCGGGATAGATACGGGCGATTCGGCGTAGGTGCGTTGGATGTGTAGCACCATTTCGGCGGTAATGTCGTGCTCACGGACCATCTGGATCAATCGTAACTCCAGAATACTCAACTCCTTTTGGTGAATCGATTGCGATGCGATCGATGTGTATGGCGTGTAGGGCGGCTCGGAGAACGCGGTCTTGATTGGATGGGGACGATGGCGAACGTAGTGTTGCGTGGGGTTGTGTAGTCCGCAGAGAATGGATGTTTCTTCCCCATTAATCCACTTGTTGCGCTTGCAGCGTTCGCCATTGTGAGTGAGAGCACTGCATTGAATCTTGCGCTTGGTTCCCATGGTGGTCGGTCCCGCGATGATTGAGAAATGACCCCCCTCCCACTCTCTGGTCCAAAATTGCAGATTTTCAATCTTAATATAGTGTATGCCACTCCAGCTCCCATCTCCCAGCACCGTTCAAAAGCACCCACAATGGCTTCTATGAAGAATGCCGTTAAAGGATTGAAGACCTATGAGGACCTCTACAATATGATATTCAAAATCAGAGGTGACGAAGCAAGCTTCAAGGAGCTATTGAATGCGAGCACCAAAACAAAGGACATTCAGCTGTATTGCTTAATCATGTTCCTCCAACTAAAATGGGGAGTTGATAGTTCCAGTGAGTCCTACTGCGATATCACGAATGGTAAAATTACTGAGTTTCACTTTTACAAGCATCCATACGAGTTCTTCTATCCGGATAGTTCGGTTAGAGAGCTTAAGATCAAAGCAGAACAACGATGCTTATGGACAGTTCGTATGACCGAGATGATATTTAGAGTAACATCATTCATCTCATACCCAACAAAGACTATCAATCTTAAAGAGTTAGGTCCATCCCATTTCGAATTCTTGAAAGGCTATCCCCAAACTTATATTGAGAATACCTCTCTTTGTATTATCAATCAAGCCGCATTTAATGAATCATTTAGAGGGCTTAATAAGCGCTCCAAAATGGCGAAGTCGATCGAAGAGATGGATAAAGTCTTTATATCAACTATGGTAGATACATTCATGCAACACTCGGAGCGAATGGTGCCATGGGACCAAATGCGTAAATCTTACAGTAGTGGCAATACGATTATATATCGCCCGCATCAGGGCTATACAATCCATGCAACGATTGAAAAACTCCATTACGCAAAACATCCACTTAACATTCTATGGGGCCATATTGCGCGTAGTGGTAAAAGCTATATGATGTATGGCTTGATTGACGCGATGCTTGCATGCGATCCACCAATCGCTAATCACAATTATCTGATTATTACTACAGCGCCGAATGAAACTATCCCGCAGTATCAGCAGCTATTCGCCAGCATGCAGATACTTGGAGTAAATTTGATTTTCACAAAGCACGAGATCAAGCAATTCTCCGAAGGCAATGCTAATACTGACATGAACATTATCATCGCATCTAAGCAAATGCTAACGCATACATCCAATAAGGATATGAGACTTCCCGATCTTGGTCTGATCATGATTGACGAAGCGCATTTTGGCGGAACAACCGCGCGGACGAAGCATTGGCTATCTGACTATGATGACGTTCATAAGATATTTGTTACCGCGACCTATGAGAAGGTGCGATCGCATTTTGAGTTGGATATGATCGTGAAATGGGATCTCCAAGATATTCAGATGTGTAAGCGCGAAGACGGTCAATCACTGTGTCAGAAACATCCAGAGATTTACAATTCGTTAAATGACAACATTGACCCATTCTCCGGATATAAGAAGTTTCCAGATCTCACAATGGTAGGACTTGATCCAGCTATCATCCAAGCGGATCCCAAGACATTATTTGACCTGAGTAAGCCAGCAAAGGTAGCTTTTGAGAATCGCGACGATGTGCGAAGTGTCTTTCGACATATTTTCAAAGACGTCATCCCAGCATTGGATATCCATAACAGCAATATTGGACAGAGAGCCATTCTGAACAAAGCCGATCCTTCTATCATTCTATGCTTTGTGCCTTGGTCAGATATCTCAACAATTTCAGTTCGTCTGGAAGAGGTTGTGGCAAAAATTTACCCATCGGTATTCATCAGCAAATGTAACACGACAGATTCTAATACTCCATTTAAGGAGACGCTGAACAAATCTATTGAGGACGCAAAGAAGAAGAAAAAGGAGGCCGTATTTGCAATTGCGGGCACGCAAGGGCATCTGGGTATCACGATTCCAAAATGCGATGTTGTTATTATGGCTAATGATGTTCATGCGGCGGATTTCAACTTTCAAGCAATGTTCCGGTGTATGACAGAAGCAAATGCTAAGCAGTTTGGCTATGTCATTGATATGAACTTTCATCGATGCACCAACCTACTCGCAACATACTCCTCGTATGTATATGACGACAATAATTGCTCTAAATATGAGTTCATCTCTCGTATCGTTAGAGAAGGTATCATTCGACTCGTGCCGTCTTCGCAGATAGATCTCTTAGACTACGAACCGGAGACCATGAAGGGCGGAATGATGGATTACATAGCCGAGTTTCTGGGCGAAGAAGAGGATCAGGTTGATGATAATGCCATGGAATTGTAATCGCGTAATTTAAGATTATGCGATCGCATTCTTTTTTTGCAACATCATATAAAATCATTAAATCACTTCCATGAGTTTGATCTCAAAGCTAACGTCTCTAAACCATGAGATAGAACAATTCAATACAACGCTAACCACGATGGATAGCGTAATCGCAAATGTAGATTGCGATATAGATTCTATTAATGCGCTACTTGAAGGCATCAACGTAGAGTTGGAAACATCTCTTGGCGCAATCAAAGCTACGAACGCGACGTATCATACATCGCTACAGCACTATAATACGCATTTACAATCATCAATGCAACCTAAATCTAAAACGCAATACACGCAAACGGACGAGCCCTCATCTCGATTTGAAATGATGTATGAGGAGCTAAAGCATGATGCCGCCCCAGTCGTTGAAAACTTACTTTGGACCACCATCAAACGATTAGTTTGTATGTGTTTGCTTTGAATATCACGTCATTTAATATAGTTATTATTGGAAAACAATGACTAACGCAATTCCAGTCCAGATTCAGCTGAGACTGCATCCCCGAGAAACCGTTCTCCCAAGCAATAAAAAATTTGAACAGGATACCTCCTTTCCTTGCTACTATAAGGTAGGCACGTATGCGTATAATGGAACCAGATACAAATCGGTTCTATATGAGATTTACTATCCTACCAATATTGCAGTGGGACTTAATGGTATCTCTCCAGACAACGAGTCCCTTGGATATCATCCTTTCGACACAGAACGCATCGTAACTCTCCACGACACCAATACCAATGAACCGAAATTTATATTTACGTCAGGCCATGCTCAAGAGGGTCGATGGTGGAAGTTCTCAGATTGTAAGATTGACAATAATCGAGCGGTTGTCTATTCAGCACTTGGCTCTCATCGCCATTCGCTTAAACCTAAGATTCATTGGCGTATGTTTGGATTCGCTAATGATTATACATCCGATCGAGGCCAGCATATCAATATGAGAATGGTCGAAGACAATACAATCCAATATAAGGCAGTGAATAAAGAAGTTCTTGACTCTGCATTCAGAGCGTTCTTCCTTCCATTCTATGTTAAATCGATTCCGCAGATGAAGAAGAAGCAAGCAAAGAAAGAAGCCGACATCAATAGAGACGTTTGAGTCAAAGTTAGATGCGCGGGATTCATTTTTTATGAGAACCACTACTCCGAAGAATATCGCGTTCATAAAAAATGCAACAATGAAGAGCTACGGGCCCTCGGATGCTTCAAACCGGCGCATATAGATCGCCTGAAACTCTTCCAACGAAGCGCATCCTTGATACGCGCCATACTTGGATGTCAGCGTTTTGCGATAACCGTCAATGCACTCATCCAGTTCCTTGATCGAGGCGCTCATCGCATCAGCTTGCGCGGACATCTCAATCGGATAGACGAGCTTTAGATATTGTTGATACTCAGATATTTCATCGACAAGCTCTTTGAGGATCTCTTTGATACTCTCATTATCGTGATTCGGAAGCTCTGTAATGGTATCCCTAAAGTCGCCGAATAGCTTGGTTGTTTCCTTGATGTCGGCAATGAGTTCTGAAGTTTGAAACTGCTCTGGTAGCCGAGACGTCATATCCGGATGAATGACCAAGTAGCAGCGCTTGAACCACATTTTCGATAGTGGCTCATACTGACTTATCTTATCCATCAAGAATTCAAAGAACTCCGGATAGAAGCTGATCGGATAAAATGGATGACCAGCGGAGAGCCCCTTTGGCTTAACAGTCTGCAACTCCGCCTTGTTCCGTTCATCGATCTCGATTGCCTTTTGTAAGGATAAGAAATGTCCATACTCATCCTTGGCACGCTTCAGCCGCGATTCCTTGATGCGCTTCTCCTTGTGTTTTTGATAGGAGCGCCGGTTGGCCTCTCGCTGTCGTTCCCGTATTTCTTCTTGCGATGGAGCGCGGCGGGGTCCTCGACATGTCTTGAGATGGCGCGCGATATGCGGCTTCAAAATAGTCTTCTTACACTTCTCGCATTCAATGCGCTGTTCATTGCGTCGCGTTCGTAGCACACTGGCTCCGCGCACGCGCTCTACCGCAGGAGTTGGTTCTGCTGCAGGGGTTGGCTCTGCCGCAGGAGTAGCCTCTGGTGTAGGAGTAGCCTCATCAGAATCTGATAGGACAAAATCAGATTCTGTATCTGACATGGCGGGGGAGGCGGCAAATTCTCAAATGAGCACCTTGTATAATATGAATGCACCGGTGCAATTTTATACGCACCCCTTCAAATATGATTACTATTGTTTGATATACATATGATTGCACCTAAGCGAGTATGATTGCTCCATCTGATATATGTATGCACCTAAGCGAGTATGAACGGTCATCCAAAAAAAATTCAGATGGAGCCGGAGCAATGTCGCAAACAGCTGTGTCCATTAATCATATGTCAGAGATCCACATACACGCAAAACTATACCGGCGATACCGGTTTTACTACTTCCTTGCGACTGAGATATATAGATCGCGCCGCGGATACGCTACGCCCGATAAGCGATGGTACAAATATCAACACTCCAACAAAGAACAACATGATTCCCCATCCAGAAGTTGTAGAAAAGAATAATAGAATGAATCCAACGACAAGAATTACAAAACCGATACACAGGGCGCGATTTAAATCCCTGCTTCGAAGCTGATTTATTTGCGCTGGCGTCATGGGGGATGACGACATCTTAGCTAAGTTATATTATGCCAAATATCTTTGACGCATTACTGAAATCAGTAATTTGAAATTGTATTAGATATTGTGTCATATATATAACTATAAGAGCCATAAACATGTCGTCCGTTCATCCAACCGCGGGACCTCCGGAGCTCAATAAGCAACGGACACTCGCGGAAAGAATTATGAGTCGCGCGACGACGTATAGAGATATGCTTATGGATGCAAACGCAAACGCCAGACTCAAGCGACTAACACGAGAACGGGAAAATATACATGAAGGGTGGCAGGGTCTGCTGATCTTTATGTCTATGGCGGTTTTAATAATCATTATAGTAATGCATTCTAAAGGCGAACTTGGAACCGTGTCTATTGCAATTCTTTATCCGGCTGCGGCTATAGTATGCATTCTATCATATAAACGCTATCGCAAACAAGAAAAAAATAAGAACGCAATGACGCAAGTGCTTCCAAGCGGAATGACCCAACAAGAGGCTAACGAAGCAGCCAAAGCGGCGGTTGAACGAATGCGTGGAGAATGATGTGGGTAAAGCAATTATGCTAAATCAGGCAGTGATGTGATAAGATACAGGCGCGCTTTTGAAGCCTTATATAAAGCTCAATACTGGACGTTTGGTAAGGGCATCGCGATATGTGGCGTCTTATTATTTTCGTATAAATGTATGATCGCGATAATATAACTATGTCGAGCTCTGGATATAATGCTCCACAACCAAAGCAAACGCTTGCACAAAAGCTTGAACCGTTTTTCTTACTTCTGGTGATAATTCTGGCTTTGATTTGGTCTTTGTGGATGGGTGGCGTATTTGAAGAGAAGAAGAGCACTCAAAGCAAATTCACTATCTCTAATCAATTATATAATGAACAAGGGATGACATAGACACGACTCACCAAAGCGAGATGATGAATATCCGATTTCCCTATCAATTAATTATTTTTTTATTCTTTCAATTCGGCCACTTCAATCAATGATGTAATATTAAAGAAATCATTCGTTTGTAAATCGCGCATGAAGCATGCCTTAACTGCGCTTACAGATATAGTATCACGCTGAGAATTAATATATTAAAAAACAAACTATCCCGAGTAAGATATATAATCATAGGCGTCTGTCTCGGACCACTCCATATACATACAGTAAGTCGAATTAATCGAGGAACTAATTAATCATGTCTACGGGCGCTGTGTTTCAGCTCGTCTCTAACGATGGTTGATCCTTATCTATACAGCCATCAACAGGGAGCGTTGGTGTCGCGAGGCACCTGTAGTAATACATTCATGAAATAACATGAAGATGTGATACTCCCTAGTCCGTGCATAATCGGGCTTACAATTGTAAGTGGTTATGCATAACGGAGATGACAATCTCCGTGCGACTTAAATTATAAGTCAGGGCAATACAAGTGAAAACGGTCAAACGTATATCCAGCAATGGAGTGCAAAGACCGTCGGTGGCAACTTAAATGTTGCAATCGCTAACGACTGGGTCGCTTGTGGGTCTTTTGGAAATCAAAAGGCTTAATGTACAGTCTAGTCCAGCATTAGTCCGTTTAACCACGGGAACGAGTGCTGCTTTATGTGATCAAGTGGATTGAAAATTGAAACTTGGGAAGCATAGAGGCATCATCAAATGATGCGTATTCGCGTATGGATCAACTCCTACTTGCCAACCAGCTTCTCCGCGATAACATTTCCGCGGTAAAGGCTCGTCGTGCCGCTGCCGGTGAGGCCGACACGAACCCCTCGCTTGCTGACCTTGAGCGCACGCACGTTCTTTTCGTAAATGCTCACCACAAGCCTTACGTTGCCATTGCCTTCCAATATTTCAAGGTATCGGCTAACAACGTTACGTTCGGTTCGGACGTATCGATCTCGATTCCCCAGTATGGTGATTTCTTCGCTGACATGGTTGCCAACATTGTTGTTCGTGCTCCTGTCACCTCGCTAACGGGCAGCGGCACTGCCGGCATTGATGTCCCTGTCTATCGCCACTGTGATTTCCCCGGTGAGCGTATCTTCGATCAGGTCAGCTTCGAGGTTAATTCGAACCCCATTGACTCCTACACGAGCGAGTCGTATGTTCTCCACCGTCAGTTCCACGTCCCTGAGGACAAGATGGTCGCGTGGAAGCGTTGCATGGGTCAGGAGATCCCGCATAAGGCCACTCCTCAGTGGGGCGCCACGGCTGCTGCTCCTTCGGGCATGCGCCTAATTCAGGATGTCTTCAGCGGCTACCAGACCTACAAGGCCGCGCATGAGGACCTACAGCTATGGGTTCCTCTTCTCTTCTGGTTCAACAAGGATGTCCGTCTCGCCTTCCCCTCGGTGTCGGTCCCCTACGGTCAGCGTTTCATCACGTTCTCGATCACGGACGCCGCTAACATCTACCGTTGCATCCTCAACCCTTCATCAACGACGACGAACCTAACGAACCCCACGCTATCGACTCCCCAGATCTCGACGTTCGACCTATACATTAACAACATGTTCGTCCTACCTGAGGTTCATGACATCTTCATTGACCGTGTTGCCTTCACGCTTGTCCGTGTCCATCGCCGTCAGACCCAGAACCTAAACAAGAGCTCGGACTCGATCCACCTTGTCCAGCTTAAGTGGCCGATAGAATGTCTAACTTTTGGCTTCCAGCCTACCGCCAACCGCTCTAAGAACGCTACAGTTGTTGCTCAGGGTTCGCAGGTTTCGGTCCATTCGGGCGACATGGAGGACTGGCATCGTTACGGTCAGGTGAGCAACGTATTCAGCGACACCGTCCGTGGTGCCGCCGGCACGGCTCTTGCCATCAAGAAGGAGGTTGCTCACGTCACCACCCTTCAGCTACAGGCGCACTCCGTTGATCTATTTGCTCAGTTCCCTGCGCAGTTCTTCAACAGCTACATTCCATACCAGTTCGGCGGCGCTCACATCACCGCTCCTACTGATCCCGGTCTATACATGTATTCTTTTGCACTATACCCCGGCACGCATCAGCCCTCGGGTCATTTCAACACCTCTCGTGCCCGTGAGCTCTACCTAAACTACACTTCTACTTTCATTGGCTCAGACAGCGCCACGACCGCTACCTTCTTCGTAGAGGCCCGTGCGATCAATTTCTTGCTCATCTCTGAGGGGTCCTGCAGTCTCCGCTACTCGACTTAAGTCTTCACAGACAAAGTATTTATTCAATACAACATTTCTTTTTTTGTGTTTTGGACATTTAGGCGGCGGGAGATTGCGAAGAACCGCCATATATCAACGAATATAAGCATAGCAGAGATACTTTAGCGCGCTTATATGCAAAAAGGGTTTAATACCCCGTGGGGGGGGTATTGAGATTGCTTTTCTTTATGCACCCGAAGGTACATAAAGAATTTGTACATTTCTTAAGTCCTGCCCAGGCAGGACCAAGGATTTGTGTATTTTTTTTAACTCATCTTCAACGATGAGCAAGGATTTTCTTTCTGATCCTTCATGGTCAGAAAGGATTCATAAACACACAACGCGTTGATGAGAAGTTTTCTATTTTAAGGTTTAACTATCTAATTATATAAAAAGCATTTTAGCAAACCCAAGCAATCTTTTGACCACAAGCAACTACAATGACCGCGCGACAACTAACCATTCAGGAGTTTATTGCCCAGCGTAGCATAAATATTGACAATCTCTATGTTGATAAGTTCTGGAGTTGCATTTCGGACGATAAATGGATCTACATTGGAGTTGAAATGTTAGATTGGATTGGATACGAAGCACTCAATAAGGATTACAAGCCCAAACAAAGATATCTCGAAATCTTAAATGGTCATTTTGAGCTTAATATTGATTATAAGCATCTTACTGCTTCTGGGTTTAAAGATTTCTATGTTCAAAATTTACTGAACATAGAAATGCCCACCCAGTTCAACACTCATAACCGCACGATGCATATTGTGGTGAGTCCGAATTGCTTCAAAGAATCACTCATGATCATGAATACAGCTCGCTCCAAGCAAATTCGCAAATATTACCTTGATGTTGAAAAGGTCTTCAAGGCATACATGAAGTATTGCAATGACGCGGTTCGTCAAGAACTCGAAGAGGCCAAAGCATCGTCTGATCATTTCAAGATGATGATTCTGAAGAAGAGCGAATATAAGATGGATCAATACATCTACGTTGCATCAAGCCGCAACTATGCGAAGAAGAATATCTTCAAGGTTGGCATGACCAAACATCTTGAGA
>JACCDW010732915.1_pt1 | contig 22686 bp, 20 predicted proteins | sample 7449781 | NCBI WGS metagenome assembly JACCDW01 (sample SAMN15323449, study PRJNA562643) | freshwater metagenome | isolation source: river surface water | place: USA:Blue River Watershed | collected 2017-08-18
CCTTGGTTGGTAAAATTGCGGGTGCTCAAATTACCTCTTCTTCAGGTAATCCAGGTGCTCCAGTGAGTATCCAATTAAGAGGTGTGAACACCATTCAAGGGGGTTCTCAACCAATGGTATTGATTGATGGAGTGGAAATGGGTGCTTCTGCCTTAAGTACAATTGACTTAAACTCTGTTGAAAGAGTGGAGGTAGTACAAGGTGCTGCTTCTGCAACTATCTATGGAGCTCAAGGTGCGAATGGTGTTATCCAAATCTTCACTAAAAAAGGTAAAGGTGGAAAACCACGTATCGAATTCTCTTCTAGAATGAGCCAAGATTCTTATATTAATGTTGGTGGTTTACGTCAACCATTAAACCATAGCTTTAAAACAGATGCTAATGGTAATATCGTTCAGCTTACTGGAGGAGTTTATATTCCTTTACAAATGAACGAGTTTTCTTATTGGGGTGATGCGATTTGGGAAAGCGGTGCAACTGCTAAGAACAATAAGCCTTACTTAGGTAACAATAAATATTATGATCACATTGCACAAACATTCAGAACTGCAATTACAACGAATAATAATATTTCAGTTTCTGGATCTAAGGACAAAACAGATTATGCTGTGAATGTTTCACAAATGGATCAACAAAGTATTATTGATGGTTCTTTAAAGAGAACTAACTTAACTACTAATATTGGTGTTGAAATTTTTAAAGATTTCAAAATTAGATCTATCAACCAATTAGTTTACACAGAAAGTACTTTGGGTAATACTAATATTAGTGCTGCTTTGTATACTTATCCGTTTGCTGACTTTAAATATAAAGATGCGGATGGCAACCACACAAGAAAAATGGGTGGTGCAGGTGCGAACTCTTCTAACCCTGAGTATTACAAGCAATACAACCACTATTTGAGCAAAACAATCGACTTCATACCTAGCATCAATGCTTCGTATAAATTCCCTAAGTTCTTAGATTTGGATTACAAATTCTCAATTAATCAAAGCAATAACGATTATACAAGAAGATCTGATAACCAATCTGGAAACAAAACTTCTGCTCAATACAATAGCTATACTGGTGAAGGTTTAACTGGAGGTATTTACAATTCAATGGCTAGTTATACAACTCAAAACTCAATTGCAACTGCTAATTTGAAGTTTGACTTTGCTAACGATTTTTCATTGAATCTTCCTTTAGTTTCAACAACTACTTTTGCATATGACTATAGATTAAAGAAGTCTAATTACACTGTGAACCAATATGCTGGTCTTCCTTTGTATGCAGCGAATGCAAACCAAGCGGAAACAAAATCAGTTATTGCAGTTTATGACGACAAGTTTACCACTTTTGGTACTTTTGTAAACCAAAGATTTGACTATGCTGATTTAGCTGGTTTCTCTGCTGGTATTCGTTCTGACTTCTCTTCTACTTTTGGTGATACTAAAAAGGCACAAGCTTTCCCTAGAGGTGATGCTTATTTTAGAGTATCTTCTTTAAAATTATGGGAGCCACTTGCTGATGTAATTACTGATTTCAAAATCAGAGCTGCTTATGGTGAGGCGGGTATTCAACCAGGCGTTTTTGATCGTATCATTACTTTAAACAACCAAAACTTTGACAACGGCGCAGCGTTTTATAACCCTGCAAGAGTAGCTAACCCTGCTTTAACTGTTGAAAGATCAAGTGAAACTGAAATTGGTTTTGATTTAAACTTCAAGCCTTCTAAAACAGATTGGTTCTCTAATATTTCATTGTCTGGTGCTTACTGGCAAAGAAAAGGTACTGATGTTATTTGGGTAGTGCCTTTACCAATTTCTAGTGGTGCTTCTGAAGTAAAAACAAATGCAGTGGATTTATCTTCTAAAGGTCTTGAATTAAGCTTAGAAGCTACTGTTTATAAGTCTAAAGACTTCAATTGGAATTTAAGTGCTGTTTATGGACAATCTAAATCATTTACTGACGCAATTTATGGTGCAACAGATATTCCATTGGTTTGGGGTAGTGCTGCTACTTATACATTACGTCCAGGTGAGCAAATTGGAACCATCTATGGTTACAAAGCAATCACTGCCATCGATCAAAAAGATGCTGACGGAAACTACTATTTAGACCAATCAGCTGCAGCAAACTACGAAATCGTTGATGGTAGAGTTGTTGAAACTGCTTCTAAGAAAGTACAATTTACTTCTGATAAACACTTATTAGGAAATACAACTCCTAAATTCAACATGTCTTTCACAAATACGCTTTCTTATAAAGATTACTTGAACTTAAGCTTCCAATTTGATTGGATCGCTGGCGCAAAACAATACAACCAAACTAAAGAGTGGATGTATTCTGAAGGATTGCATGGCGATTATGATAAATCAGTAACAATTGGTGGCGAAAGCGCTCCATGGACTGCATATTACAGAAGCTTCTACGATGCATCTGAAAGTAACGGTACAAAAGATTACTTCTTAGAAGACGCTTCTTTTGTAAGATTAAGAAACGTTTCTTTGGCTTTTGATGCTGCTAAATTCTGGAAAATTCCATTTACCAATAAATTACAAATTGTATTCAGCGGACGTAACTTGCTTACATTCACTAAATACACTGGAATGGATCCTGAAGCAAACCAAAATACAACTGGTGCAGGTTCAACTAGTACAAATCAAACTACGGTTCAAAGAGGTTTAGACTATTGGTCTTTCCCAAATACAAAGTCATACCAAATTGGAATCAATATTGGTTTATAAACTAAAAAAGTTTTAGCATGAAAAAAATATTAATATTATCATTAGGACTTGCACTAGTAGTATTGCAGTCTTGTAGCAAAAAAGAGTTGGAAGTAACCAACTTAAATCAACCTTCGCTTGATGTGTTGAATAGCGAAGCGGGTGTATTAGGTTACGCCAAAGGGTTTTATAAAATTGGATTTGGTGACCAAGCCGTAAGTTCATTAGATGACGGTTTAGGATTCGGAATGTTATTAATAGTTCAAGGATTTCATGAAGGAATGGGAGATAATATCTTTGTTCCTTGGGGAAATAACAATTTCAAATTTGCAGACAATCCAATTTCCGTAACGCTAGATAATGGAACAGTAGTTCCTAATCCAATTGGTGCTGGTCAAAAATTTGAATTACAGTTAAGAAATGATCGCGCTTACGGTGCGACAAATGCATTCTTACCAGAATGGACTTATATGTACTTCTTGAACAACGCTTCAAACGTATTGTTGTCTAAATTAGATGCAACTAATTTTTCAGGTGATGCGGCTACTAAAAAAGCGGTATTGAAAGGTTGGGCATATTGGTGGAAAGGATATGCATACTCTAGAATTGGATCTATGTATATTGCTGGTGTAATCACTAGCACACCAAATGCAACAAACGGAAACTATGTGCCTAACACTGCAATGGTTGCAGAAGGAATTAAGTGTTTAGATTCAGCAAAAACTATTTTTGCTGGCTTAACTGCTGGAGATGCATTTTCTTCTGTAGTTTCTACTATCATTCCAGGTTATATGCAAGAAGGTACTATCACGCCTGCTACTTTTGTGAAGAATATCAACACATTTAAAGCAAGAACGATCTTAGCAAACAAGAGAGTTGCTGCGATGACTACTGCAGATTGGAATGCTATTTTAGATTTAACAAATAGCGGTTTGACTTCATCATCTGATTATGCATTTATGGTTAAAACTTATTCAGATAACTCTAAGTCAGTGATTGACAAAGATTGGGGTTCTGCTGCTTCTTACACTGCGTACAATGATACGTATAAAGTAAGTGAGCGTTTTATCCAAGACTTTAATCCAGGTGACAGAAGATTAGCAAATAATTTTGAGTTAATGCCTTCTGCATTAGTAAACCAAAGAGGTAGAGGTATCACATTTGGTACTAGATACCAAATGACGGATGGTGGTACTGGCAATGGTGCTTATACTTACTTCCATTTTGATTACGGTGTTGATAAATTCTACATTGGTGGTACTTACGAAGAGAATCAATTAATGAAAGCAGAAGCTTTAATTAATACAAGTCAAATAGAAGCTGGTTTAGCAATTATTGACGCTGTTCGTAATTTCCAAGGTGCTGGTATTGCTGCCTCTGCTGGACGTGGCTTTACAAAAGCACAAGCTTATGAAGAATTAAGAAAAGAAAGAAGAACCGCTTTATTCTTAAGAGGCCTTGCTTTCTATGACTTAAGAAGAATGGGCTACGCTGATCCTGTTTCTGCAGGTGGTGGTAGAAGAGGTGCATATGTATTAAGTGCAACTGGTGCATTAAATACCAACGCAACTATCGATTATAGCTACATGTCATATTGGGATGTGCCTAAGAACGAGTTAGATTTCAACCCTAACCAAACAAGTTCTACGGTTATCAAAAACCCTAACTAATAACCTTAGTTATCTATACAAAGGCCCCGATTTATCGGGGCCTTTTTTTGTGTTGATGCTTTCAAAATTCCGATACTTTTCCTATCTTAACAGAATGCAGGAAAACAAAAAACAATTAGGATTGTGGACGAGTACCTCTTTGGTAGTGGGCAATATGATTGGAGCCGGTGTGTTTATGATGCCAGCAACCTTATCTAACTTTGGAGGCATTAGTTTAATTGGTTGGGTTTGTTCTGCAATAGGTGCTTTTTTAATAGCAAAGGTGTTTTCGCATTTAAGTAAATTATTGCCAGGCGCCGACGGTGGTCCTTATGCCTATTCGCAAAAAGGCCTAGGCGATTTTGCTGGATTTTTAGTGGCTTGGGGATATTTGGTTTCAGTTTGGTGCACGAATGCAGCCATCACGGTTTCCTTTATTAGTGCTTTAAGTACGTTTATCCCTGCATTGGCAACGAATACCTTCTTAGCCGCATTCACGGGCTTGGCTACCATTTGGTTTTTAACTTGGATTAATTCCTTAGGCATTTTTACTTCGGGGGTAGTACAATTAGTAACGACTATTTTAAAAATTGTCCCCATTCTTTTAATTGGCTTGGTTGGATTGTTTTATATACAGTGGCAAAATTTTCTTCCGTTCAACGCTAGTGGCACTTCTACCTTATCTGCAATTACGGCAACCACTACCTTAACTTTTTTTGCCTTTCTCGGCATTGAATGTGCAACCATTCCATCTGGTAGTGTAACAGACTCTGCCTCTACGGTTGCCAAAGCAACTACTTTAGGTACATTCATTGCCACGGCAGTTTATATAGTAAGTACGGTGAGTATTATGGGTATGATACCAGCAGCACAATTAAAGCAGAGTGTTACGCCTTTTGCAGATGCTGCGGTAATTATTTGGGGACAGGGAGCTAAATATTGGGTGAGCGCAGGTGTGGCTATTGCTGCATTTGGCGCCTTAAATGGATATATTTTAATACAGGGTCAATTACCCTATGCTGTTGCAAAGGATCAATTGTTTCCTCCTGTTTTTGTTAGAAAAAATAGCAAAGGAGTTCCGGTTTTAGGCATTGTTATTTCTAGTTTGTTTGTTTCGGTATTTATGGTCATGAACTACACAAAAGGACTCGTTCAACAATTTCAATTTTTAATTTTATTAACCACGTCAACCATTTTAATTCCTTATATATTTTGTACTGCCTCCTATTTATTAATGCGCTTACAATTACCTAATTTAAATAAGAAAGTTATTTCTGGAGCTATCTTATTGGCTTCTTTGACTTTTGTATTTTGTATTTGGATTATGCTGGGACTGGGCTATGAAACTGTATTTTGGGGATTTGTATTAACGATGTCTTCTGTTCCTATTTATGTTTTTGCAATATGGAAAAAAGGACAAAAATTGAATAAATAAAATAATATGAGCGCACATTCTGAATCTGGTAAATTAACCTCTTTATTTATTAAAAAAGCTTCGGCTGCATTTATTGACGATGCACATGTATCAAAGCATTGGGAAGCATTGAATTATTTAGGAAAGCCTGATATGCGTAAAGCATTGGAAGAGTATGACGCCTTTGAAAAAATATTAAAAGACAATGGTGCCGAACTATTGTATTTGCCACAAGAAGAAACGGTGAATATGGATTCTATCTATTGCAGAGACGCAGCCATTGCAACTAGCAAGGGCATGATTATTTGCAATATGGGTAAGGCAGGACGCATCAATGAACCTGCTGCGGAACAACGTGCATTTGAAGCCAATGGCATTCCAGTTTTAGGGGTAATTACTGCTCCTGGTACCTTGGAAGGGGGTGATGTAGCCTGGTTGGACGAAAAAACATTGGCCGTGGGTCATACCTATCGAACGAATGAAGAAGGCATTCGTCAATTAACTAATTTATTGGCTCCCCTGGGTGTTACTGTAATGTCAGTTCCCATGCCACATTACAAAGGCCCATCTGATGTGTTTCATTTAATGTCAGTAGTAAGTCCGGTAGATCATAATTTAGCAGTTGTTTATTCTCCTTTAATTCCAATTGTTTTTAGAAATGAATTAATAGCAAGAAGTTATGAATTAGTGGAAGTGCCCGATGCAGAATTTGACAGTATGGGTTGTAATGTTTTAGCATTAGCCCCAAGAGTTTGCTTGATGGTAAAAGGGAACCCAATCACTAAAGCGCGCTTAGAAAAAGCAGGCTGTAAAGTAATTGAATACGAAGGGGAAGAGATTAGTGTGAAAGGAGGCGGCGGTCCAACTTGTTTAACCAGACCGGTAATGCGTGCTTAATTATAATTTTGAGATACGTTTTATATAATTGTAAAACTGATATTTAGCGCCTTCTTTTAATTGAGCGCTATAAATACCATTGGCACCAGATGTGAAATAGGCAGTGATACTCGCGATTCCAATATACAAACCAGCATCTAAGCCAAATAGTTCTATGCCCAATAGGATAGAAGCAAGGGCGCAATGTGTTGCACCTGCAAAAACAGCGACAAATCCCATACCTGCTAATAGTGACATTGGCAAAGGGATAAACCAAATAAGTATATTGCCCAAAGTAGCACCAATAAAAAATAAGGGAGTTACCTCACCGCCTTTAAATCCTGCACTTAGGGTAAATGTGGTTAATAATAACTTTATTAAAAAATCAATATTTCCAGCAGGGTGTATAAATGCATCTTCAATGGATGGAATGCCCAGTCCAATATATTTAGTAGTGCCTAGTAAATAAATGACAACCAAAAGTACAATGCCTCCTATGAAGGGCCTTAATGGTTCGTATTTTATTTTTTTAAATAGGGACGCCCATGCAAAATTAACTTTAGTAAATAAAAGTGCAGCAAGTCCAAAAATCAATCCTGCTAAAAAGGTAGAAACAATGGTAATGGCATTGATGCTAGGAATTGTTGAAATAGTAAAACTAGTATGCTGAATACCCCAGGCAAGACAAGTGTAATGCGCAATATAGGAAGTTGCGAAGCTGGGTGCAATATCTGCAACACGAATATTTTTAAACAACATAATTTCAAGCGCAAAAATTGCTGCTGCAATAGGAGTTCCAAATACAGCAGCAAAACCGGCACTAATGCCAATAATCAATATGGTTTTGCGTTCTGTATCATTTAGTTTAAACAAGCTAGTAAATTGATCGGCAATGGCCCCACCCATTTGAACGGCAGTGCCTTCTCTGCCTGCGGAACCACCACCCAGATGGGTTAATAAGGTCCCAATCAATACCAAAGGTGCCATTTTGAAGGGAACTTTAGTTTGCGGATCCTGATGTTCTTCCAATAATAAATCATTTCCTTTTTTTGTTTCTCCGCCTATATAAAAATACATAGCACCTACCAGCAATCCAATAATGGGCAGGGTATAAATAATCCATAAATTATTTTCTCTCCATTGCGTAACCTGGTCTAAGCTATATAAAAAGAAAGCAGCACTTGTTCCAATGATGAGTCCACAAATAATACAAATCAAAAACCATTTGATAAAATTTACAAGATGGGATTGAAGGTTTTGCATTGAATGGAGATTAACTATTTTTCGACTTCTTCTTTGCAATCATTACAATGGCAATAACTACCCAAATCATATTGACAACCATCGAAGGATAGGCTTGATGGAAGTAGGTATTGATCACAAAGAACAATCCTCCAAAAATATTTGCAAAAATATAGCCCTTGCTTTCTGCCGCAAGTTTTCCGGTTATATTGAGTGCATAAGATCCTACAATGAGTACAGATGCCACCCAGCCTAATAATTCTACGAATATATTCATGCAATAAATGTACATAAAATAGCCTAAATCACTTGTTTTGGGTAATTGCTAGACAGTGCCTATATTAAATAAAAATTCATTATATTTATATTTAATAATCTTTATTTCACACTCAACTAGGAATTATCATGAAACAGTCTTACAATATATTATTAGAAAATAATAAAAAGTGGGTAGCAGAACAATTGGCTCTAGACCCTCATTTTTTTGACAACTTAGCTGAAAAGCAAACCCCAGAATATTTATGGATTGGATGTTCGGATAGTCGTGTTCCTGCCAATCAGATTACCGGAACACAACCAGGTGAGGTTTTTGTGCACCGAAATATTGCCAATATGGTTGTACATAGTGATATGAATATGTTAAGTGTGCTTTCTTATGCAGTGGAAGTATTACAAGTAAAACACATTATTGTATGTGGCCATTACGGATGCGGCGGCGTAAAGGCTGCAATGGGTAATATACAATTGGGGTTGATAGATAACTGGTTAAGGCATTTAAAAGATGTGTATAGAGTGCATTACCAAGAGCTTGATAAAATTGAAGATAAGGAAATACGTGTTCGTCGTTTTGTAGAATTAAATGTAATGGAACAAGTACTACATTTAGGTAAAACTTCGATTGTACAAAATGCTTGGAAAAGAGGCCAAGATTTACATCTACATGGATGGGCGTATGATATAAAGGATGGTATGATTAAAGACTTAGGCGTAAATTTTACGAATACAGACGATTTGCACAGCGTGTACCGATTTGAATAGTTGATCAACGGTTTTGTAGCTTATTGTTTTTTAATTAAATTTAAATAACGAAATATCAGCTACATGAAAAATCTACTCTTACTCTGCGCTTCTTTGTTTGTAATGAATACACAAGCGCAGACCTATCAACCTACCAAGGGAAATTTAGCTGCGAGAACTGCATTTCAGGATCGAAAATTTGGGATGTTTATTCACTGGGGGGCTTCCAGTGTATTAGGAGATGGAGAGTGGGTAATGGAAAACAAAGGAATTCGTCGCGACGACTATAAAAAATTACAACAACTTTTTAACCCAATTCATTTTGATGCCGCTAAATGGGTAGCCACTGCTAAAGGAGCAGGCATGAAATATATTGTATTTATTACCCGCCACCATGATGGTTTCTCCAATTGGGATACTAAATACTCCAATTGGAAAATTACCAATACACCTTATAAAAAAGATGCATTAAAAATGTTGGCTGCTGAATGTAAAAAACAGGGCATTGCATTGGGGCTGTATTATTCAACCTTGGACTGGAGTCGGGATGATTATCCTTATGAAACAGGAAGGACAGGACAAAAATCTGGCCGTACTCATAAAAGTAATTACGCATCTTACTTGCAATTCATGAAAAATCAATTAACTGAATTGCTTACCAATTATGGTGCCATTTCTTGTATTTGGTTAGATGGACATTGGGATCAAACCAATCCAGAGGGATCTGCAGATAGAAGTTCAAGAATCGATTGGAAATACGACGAATTATATGGCTTAATACATAAGCTACAGCCCAATTGTATGATTGGAAACAACCATCATTTGGATCCAATTAATGGAGAGGATTTTCAAATGTTTGAACAAGATTTGCCTGGACAAAATACCGCAGGTCTGAATTTTCAGTCCGCTTCTGTTTTGCCACTAGAATCTTGTATTACGATGAATGACGCATGGGGATTTAGAATCACAGATCATCACTATAAATCCTATAACGAAATTATTAAAACATTGGTAAATGCAGCAGGGCGCAATACCAATTTATTATTAAATGTAGGGCCCATGCCGAATGGTGAAATTGGGCAAGAATTTACTGACACCCTTGCGCTAGTTGGCAAATGGACAAAACAATATGGACATACAATTTATGGAACCAGAGGGGGCCCAATGCCACCTGAAAAATGGGGGGTAACTACACAAAACGAAAAGCAGGTATTTTTACATGTGTTTGAAAAACCCGAAAAGGAAACAGTGTTAATACCAGGTGTTTACAAAAGCACTTCTATTTCCAATTTAGGCACAAGTAAAATTATCCAAGGAAAACTAGTACCTAATGGAATTGAAATTAATTTAAAAGGCATTCAAAATAATACTGTCAATACCATATTTGTAATTTCAAAAGAGTAATCTATTACCGCATAAACTATCAGGGGCTACTGTATGATTCCTCATGGTTAACAATTTGGTAACATTGCAGTAACATTTACTTATTATATTTTACCCAAAAGGTAATATTGAAATAACACACATTCATCACTTAAGATGTAAACAGCTTTGATATTTGCGATATAAATTAATTATATCGTGAAAAGGCTATTATTTGTATTTACATTTTTATTTCTTTTTTTACTTGTTAATGCGCAAAAAGCAAAACTTACTGGTAAAGTCACCAATGCAAAAAACGAAGCTTTAATTGCTGTTACCGTTTCGTTGAAGGGCGAGGGAGCCAATGTGACAAGATCAGATGTCGAGGGTAGATTCAGTTTTAATATAGACGTTAATAAAAGCTACACTTTAGTTTTAACTTATGTAGGTTATAAAGAAACTACTATTGCAAACATTAAAGCCACTGCTGCAAATGAGGAATTGGTAAAAGATGTGATGCTTGAGGAGGCGGGGAAAAAATTAACAGATGTTGTGGTAAGTGCATCTAGATCTAGTAACAAAGGAGAAACGGTTAATGCATTAATTGCCTTTCAAAAAAATACCAATACGGTTGCTTCCGTAATTTCTTCCGAAACTATCAAAAGAAGCCCAGACCGTAATACAGCTGAAATTTTGAAAAGAACTCCAGGAGCCTCTATTCAAGAAGGAAAATATATTGTAGTAAGAGGTTTGGCAGATAGATACAACCAAGCAATGTTAAATGGTATTTTATTAACGAGTACCGAGCCAGATAGAAAAACTTTTTCTTTTGATTTATTCCCTTCTCAAATCATTGACAATATTATTATTAATAAAGCATTTGTTCCTGAATTGCCAGGTGAATGGGCGGGCGGATTGATTCAAGTAAATACCAAGGATATTCCAAGTAAGAACTTCTTTAATATACAGGTTTCTACAAGTTACAATACCATGATAACTGGAAAAAACTTTTACAAAGACAAAGGGGGCAGTACAGACTGGTATGGAATTGACGATGGGACAAGGTCATTGCCTGCAGGATATACTACAAAATCTAATTTTGATACCATGAGCATTGCTTCAAAGACAATGCTTGGTAAAAAGATGTCTAATAATTGGGTGCCGGTGAGAACTACAGCTACTCCTAATTATGCCGTTCAAATGAATGGTGGATTTTCTGGCACTTTATTTGGGAAAAAAGTAGGCGGGATGATTGGGGTGAATTTTGCTAAAAATCAAAAATTCCAAGATAATTTGAATCAGCAAAACACTTTAGAAGCTGGAAAGTTTTCTACGATCTACAAATATGCGGATGAGAAATATGTACAAGACATCAACATGGGTGCCATTGCTGGTCTTTCTATGTATTTAAATCCATTGAACAAAATTAGTTACAAGGCAATTTTGAACGTAAAGACGGATAATGTGTTTACATCTAGAACTGGTAATGAGTATACAAGAGACGATTTGATGAAAGGAAATGAATTTACATTTACGCAAAATACTTTCTTCACCAATCAGTTAAACGGTGAGCATAGTATTTCTCCAAAAATTAAATTCAACTGGTATGGAGCTTTTAACATTTTAGATAGTTATAGCCCCGATCAAAGAAGAGTTTTATATACAAAGTCTGCTAACGGAACTGACTCCTATGTTTTGAATATCGCAAACTCTTTGTCACAACAATCTGGAAGTAGAATTTATAAAAACTTAAGTGACTATATATATACTGCAGGTGGAGATATAACTTACAAAATAAATCAACAAACCATTAAGGCAGGTTATATATTACAAATAAAGGATCGTTTATACGATGCTAAATTGTTCGCCAATTTTTTACCTAAAGACAATCCTGCTTTAAGAGCACTTCCTCCCGATGTGGTTTTCGCGCCTGAAAATTTTGGAAATGGTACAGACAATAAGTTCGGATTTGATGCCATCAAAGGTAGAAATTTCAGATACATGGCAAATACCATTTTAAACGGTGGTTACTTACAATTTGACAATAAGTTATCTGAAAAAATCAGAACTGTATGGGGATTGCGTGTTGAAGATTACGATCAATTAGTTGGAAGTAAAAAAGTTTATGATCCAAGACATACTTTATCTAGAGTAACTGACTTCTTGCCTGGTGTAAATACAACTTATAAAATTACTCAAAATAGTAATTTGCGTTTCACGGTTTCTCAAACCGTAATTAGACCGGAATTAAGAGAATTGTCTTTCTTGAATATTTTTGACTTTGAATTAAATGCATCTGTTCAAGGTAACCCTGCCTTAAAAAGAACTAAAATTACGAATACGGACATTAGATATGAATTGTATCCCGGAACTGGAGAAGTGTTTACAGTGGGCGCATTCTACAAAAATTTCGAAAATCCAATTGAGCAAATATTTAGCGAAGGTGCAGGGGGTGCAAGTACTTTCTCCTACCAGAATGCAAAAAAAGCCATTACTTATGGTATTGAGATTGAGGTCAGAAAAAAATTAAATAAATATTTTACTTTTCAAGCCAATGGATCCATCATCAAAAGTAAAATACAAGACGAAAACTTAAAATTAGATAGACAATTACAAGGTCAATCTCCTTACTTGGTGAATGTAGGATTGTTGTATGACATTGTAGATAAAGGATTTAATGCAACCTTGTTGTTTAACCAAATTGGAGAAAGAATATACTTAGTAGGTGACATGCAAGCAGGATCGGCTTCTCCAAATATTTATGAAGCACCAAGAGCATTGGTTGATTTCCAAATGAGTAAAAAAGTCATGAACAATAAAGCAGAAATAAAGCTGACCGTGTCTGACATCTTGAACCAAGAACAAATATTTTACCAAAACCAAGGTACAAACGATAAGTATGAAAAAGGAGTAGATGCCGTTCGTTTTTCTAGAAGATTTGGTACCAACTTCGGAATTTCATTTAATTATTCTTTATAACATACAACTAAAAATCAAATTTTTTTAAATACCAAAACAATGAAACAATTATTTATTTTATCATTAGCTTTCTTAGCAATTACTAGCTGTAGAAAAGTAGAAGTAGACGGCGAAAAGGAAATCATTATTATTAACGGAGGCGGAGGAAGTACTTCACCTACTGCCAAGACGGTTACCCTTTCAGGTAGAATTACAAGAGACACTACCTTACTTGCAAAGGACAATAATTTTTTATCTGGTATCGTATACATCACTAAAGGTGTTACTTTAACAGTAGAAGCCGGAGCAACGGTAAAAGCACAATATTCTGGTGCAGACGTTTCTGCCTTGATTATATGTCGTGGTGCTAAAATTATCGCACAAGGAACCACTGATAAACCCATTATATTCACATCTGCTTCTGCCAATCCGCAATCTGGTGACTGGGGCGGTATTGTATTGTGTGGAACAGCTCCTATCAATACAAGCTTTACAGTGAACGGTGCTTCTGTGACTGGATTATACCAAGTGGAAGGTGGAATTGACAATGCCAACGGCGATGGTTTAGCAGGTGCAGGCGACGCGGCTTTCCCTACAGCCAATCCTGCTGATAACTCAGGTATTTTAAAATATGTTCGAATTGAATATGCAGGTTATGCTTACCAACCAGATAAAGAAATCAACAGCTTAACAATGGCTGCTGTAGGAAGCGGTACAACAATTGATCACATACAAGCAGCTTTTGGTAAAGATGATAGTTTTGAGTGGTTTGGCGGTACGGTAAATTGCAAATATTTGATTGCTTACAAAGGGCAAGATGATGATTTTGATACGGATAATGGATACAGCGGAAACGTTCAATTTGGTATTGCAATTCGCGACTCTGCAATTGCTGACATTTCTAAATCAGAAGCATTTGAATCTGATAACAATGCAACAGGTACGACTGCAGGCCCAAAAACAAGTGCGGTATTTTCAAACATGACCGTAATTGGACCAAGAGCAACTTTGTCAAATATTGGTAACAGTTTATTTTTAGCAGGCGCTCAAATTAGAAGAAACTCTGGCATTTCAATTCAAAATTCAATCTTCTTAGGATGGCCAACTGCTTTGTTAATTGATGCTAGTACTGGTACCCCAACTGATTTAAACACCGTGGATAGTACCATTCGTTTCAAAAACAATACATTAGCAGGTAACACTGTAAATGTTAAATACGCAGCTAGTTCAAGTGCTCCAACAGGTGCTTCAGATGCTAGTATGTTAGCTTGGGTTTCTAATGCTTTCTATCAAAATGCCATTGCTTTAAATGCAACAGACGCTAAATTGATTCAACCATTTAACTATAGCATGTTTGATGCAACTCCTTATGCAGGTACAGCAGCTCCAACAGGCGTTAATTTAGTACTAGGCGCAGCTACCAACTTTAACTATGCAAGTAATGGTTCTTTCACAGATGCTAAATTACAAAACGCCTTCTTTAAGCCTGTAACCTTTAGAGGTGCGATTGGCTTAAATGGAGAAGATGCTACATGGTGGAAAGGATGGGCTAAGTTTAATTATTAAGTATTATGTATATGCCAGGTAAATGCCTGGCATTTATTTGCTTGACCTTATGCCTCTTAACAATTAGGAAATATTTTATCAACAAATAATTATGAATCTACAAATCAATTATCTAACAAGAATGGCTGAATTAAAAGACATCATGTTCTTTTATGAAGCTATGTCTTCTATTACTGGGGTAAATTTTGACATTAATGAATTTAATGCAAAGTTCAAATCAATATTAAAAGACAAATCTTCTATTCAAATGGTTGTTGAAGTCGAAGGGAAAGTAGTAGGCTGTCTTTTAGCACAAGTTAGGCAGCAAATGTCAGACCAATATTCCTTTGTTGAGATTCAGGAATTATATATTGCGCCAAAATTCAGAAAATACAAAGCTGCAGACTTTCTATACACAACTTTTGAGGAAAAATTCGTTTCAAAAAAACATAAGCAACTAAGAGTGAATTGCAATGTCAATTCGACGTTAAACCAAAACTTTTATGTAAAAAAGGGTTTTAAAATATTTAAGAAGCAATACAAAAAAGAACTCTTTATTTAATTTATATCGCTTCAATATTTTCTTTTACAAATCCCTCGCAATATGTTTTTATCAATTCCCTTACAGCGCCGAACTCGCTCATTACTTGTTCTTCTGTCCCTATTGCTTTGGCTGGATCTGGAAAGTTATAATGAAATTTCAAGGCCTTAGTTGGAAAATAGGGACATCGCTCTTTAGCGTTATCACAAACTGTTATCACATAATCAAAATCTATTTCAAAGTATTCAGAGATGTTATTAGAAGTATGATTGGAGATATCAATCCCATCTTCTTTCATTATGGCAATTGCTCTTGGGTTTACACCATGGGTTTCCACGCCAGCAGAATAAACATTCGCTTTCCCCTGGGTCATTGCAGCTAAATAACCATGTGCAATTTGACTTCGACAACTATTTCCGGTACATAAGACTAATATATTCTTCATATATTTTTTATTATTTGATATTATTATTTATGCTTCATAAACAATGGGGCCCCTCAACTAAAATTCTGATTAATTAGCCAAGAAAATTAACAACATCCTGAACCTGGGGCACAAGTAGATGTTGGTTTTTCGGCATATACAGTTACAGAAAAAATACCTAAGTCAGATTGATTGAATTTTGCTATTTCGGTTTCAGATAGATAGTTTTTCAAAATGTCATTCGGAATAACAATAGGTTTTTCCTTTTGTAACACTACATTGACAAATCCGCATGCATTGATTAGTTCAAGATATACTTGTTTTTGAATTGCTCCTGACACACAACCCGCATACATTTCAGCGGCATTACGAAGCTCGTTTGGCAATGCACCAACCAAAACTACATCAGAAATACTAAAATGACCACCTGGCTTTAACACCCTAAATATATCAGTAAGCACTGCATGCTTATTGGGTACTAAATTTAAAACGCAGTTACTTACAATCACATCTGCAACATTTGCAGTGATAGGCATATTTTCAATATCTCCCTGTCTAAATTCCACATTATTGTAACCCATTTTTTCTGCATTCGCTCTTGCCTTATCAATCATTGCTGGTGTAAAATCAATTCCAATTACTTTGCCAGTTGGGCCTGCGCATCTTCTTGCTACAAAACAATCATTGCCTGCACCTGAGCCTAAATCTACCACCACATCGCCTTCTTTAATTTTTGCATATTCAGTTGGAAGGCCACATCCTAATCCCAAATCTGCATCAGCCACATACCCTTCCATTTTAGTATAGTCGTCTGACATGATATTATATACTTCTGTACTGCATCCGCCTGCACCACAACAGGATGACATATTAGTTTCTTTATCCTGTAATGCAATTTCGCTATACTTTGCTTTTACTATATCTTTTAATTCTTGCTCTGTTTTCATAATATTTAATTTAGTTATTTAACAACATTTTTTGGGTTCATATTTTTTAATGAATAAGCCTTCAAATAATTTTCTAATTTTATTCCAATTTGTCTCATCAATACAATAACAAGTTTTCACCCCACTTATTTCCCCTTTAATTAGACCGGCTGCTTTTAGTTCTTTTAAGTGCTGAGAGACGGTACTTTGAGACAAGGGCAACTCGTCTACAAGGTCTCCACAGATACAGGTTTGTTTTTTCAGTAATAAACTTAGAATTGCCACCCTTGCTGGGTGCCCCAATGCTTTAGCAAATTGCGCAATTTGCTCTTCCTTGTTTGAATACGCTGCCATGATAATTCTTATTAATCGTAAAATTACGATTAATAAGAATAAGAATACCTTTTCGTCAAAATATTTTTTGGAAACTAATATAGATCATAAAAAAGCCTAGTCTTTTGAACTAGGCTTTTAGGCTTATAAAACTCCAAATGTACAATTAGGCGGTTGCAAAAGCGTCGGCTACACCTTTGTGTAATAATTTGCCTGCTCTTATATTTAACCCTTTGGCTAATGCTGGATTTTCTGCACATGCTTTTTCCCATCCTTTATTCGCGATAGCAATTGCATATGGCAATGTGGCTTGAGTTAAAGCTCTAGTACTTGTTTGTGGTACCGCTCCAGGCATGTTGGCAACACAGTAATGGGTTACATTATCAATAGTGAAAACTGGATTTTCGTGTGTAGTTGGTTTACAGGTTTCAATACATCCACCTTGGTCTACCGCTACGTCTACAATCACAGAACCTGCCTCCATTAATTTTAGATCCGCTTGTTTAACCAAATGTGGTGCTTTTGCGCCATGTAATAATACCGCACCTACTAATAAATCGGTGGTTGGTAATTTTTCTTTAATCGCTAGTAAAGTTGAATATTGTGTAACAACATTCGCTGGCATTACATCACTTAAATATCTTAATCTAGCTAAGTTGGTATCCATAATGGTAACATTGGCTCCTAAACCAGCAGCCATTTTAGCCGCTTGTGTTCCAACTATTCCTCCGCCAATTATCAATACTTCCGCTGGCTTCACTCCTGGCACGCCACCCAATAATTTTCCTTTTCCTCCAAATGGTTTGCCTAAATAATAAGCACCAACATTAATAGCCATTCTTCCCGCCACTTCTGACATAGGAACCAATAATGGCAATGAACCATCTGCTAACTCAACTGTTTCATAGGCAATACATACTGCATGTGATTTAATCATTGCATCTGTTAATTCCTTAGAAGCGGCAAAGTGGAAATAGGTAAATAAAATTTGACCTGCTTTAATATAGGGGAATTCTGCTGCTAAAGGTTCTTTTACTTTTACAATCATTTCTGCAATCTCATATACTTCTTTTGCAGTGCTTAAGATGTTTGCACCCACAGCTACATAAGCTTCGTCTGAAAATCCAGAACCTTCACCTGCTTTTGTTTCTACATAAACTGTATGGCCTTGTCTCACTAAAGCGTCTACACCTTCTGGCGTTAAACCTACTCTGTACTCTTGTACCTTAATTTCTTTTGGGCAACCGATTATCATAGTATTTGATTTTATTACTGCATAAAGTTCATCAAAAAGAAAATATTTTGAAATATTGTCAATAATTCAGTAAAAAATACTGTTATATGGACATTTTTAAGAAATAGTCGGTAATTTAGCTATGATTTTTGCTTTTTGGCAGAAATAATTCCTTCACCTTAATATGTTGTCATGAGCTTAGACCCAATTGATGTTTCCATTTTGCGTATTCTTCAAAAAAACGCATTAGCTAAAATAAAGGATATCAGTGCGGAAGTAAATCTTTCGATGAGTCCAACCCACGATCGAATTAAAAGGCTAGAGGAGGAAGGATATATAGAAGGCTATGTTGGTATTTTAAATAGAAAAAAAATTGATCTTGGATTGATTGTACATTGTCATGTTACCCTTGACAAACAAACCACGAATAACTTTTCTGAATTCGAGCAAATTATTGCGCAATATCCGGAAGTTATTTCATGCAGTTTGGTATCGGGCAATTTTGATTACTTTTTAAAATTGGTTTCTAAGGATGTTGAAACTTATAATAAATTTTATCAAGAAAAATTAGCAGTACTTCCCATGGTAGCACATATTAATAGCTTGTTTGTGATGGATGAAATCAAAACCACCACAGCGTTGCCCTTGTAATTGTGTATCAGCAAAAAATCTTTGAATTCGAATTAGCTGAATTTTTGAAAAATAGTTTTAACACCCATAACGTATAATAGCCATGTATAATATTTCATATTTTAAAGCGAATAATCATCAAGAAGTTGTGGACTTCATGCACGCCCATCCTTTTGTTACCATTTGTGGGGTGGATGAAAATGGCTTTCCTATTGCTGCACAAATACCTATTTTAATTAAAGAAGATGGAGATAAATTAATAATTGAAGGACACTTGATGCGTAAGCAGGATCACACCAATGCTTTTGAAAAAAATAAAAATGTATTGGTTATTTTTTCAGCGCCTTCTGCTTTTGTAAGTGCAAGTTGGTATTCCAGTAAAGGCATTGCAAGTACCTGGAATTATCAAACCGTTCATGCTATTGGCAAAATGGAAATGAAAGACGAAGCACATTTGCATCAGCTACTTACCAACCTCACATTGCATTTCGAGAAAGATCCCAACGCGCCAACGCAGGTAAAAAACCTAGATCCCATGTATGTGCAAGAAAATATGAAAGCAATTGTTTCCTTTGAAATTGAAATTACGGAATTAAAAAATGTCTTTAAGCTAAGTCAAAATAGAGATGAAGCATCTCATGCTAATATCCAAGCGGAATTAAATAAAGGAGATGCTGCTTGTCAATATATGGCAGCGGCTATGTTGCGTAATAAACAAGGATAATAAATAAGTATTATTATTATTATTATTTGTTTACAGGTTCGATCAAGTCCCAAAGGTTTCCATATATATCTTTGAAAACAGCTACTGTACCATATTCCTCCACATGCGGTGCGATAGTGAATTCCACGCCCTTTGCAGTGTAGTTATCAAAGTCACGATAAAAATCATCAGTGTATAAAAATAAAAATACACGTCCACCTGTTTGGTAGCCAATACATTTTTCTTGTTCAGGAGTAGCTGCTTTTGCGAGCAATAACATACATCCATTTTCTGCACCATTGGGTTGCACCATTACCCATCTTTTGGTTTCCGACAAAATGGTGTCCTCAATTAAATTAAAACCTAAAGTTTGCGTATAGTAGTTAATTGCTTCATCATAATCTCTTACTACTACGGCGATATGTGCTAGATTTTGTTTCATGAATCAAAAGTACAAATATTTGAAAGGTTTAATTATCTTCATTTGATATAACCATTCATTTGTTCAATATTTGATCATGTCAACTACTAAAAACTTAATTTTTGATTTAGGCAATGTTTTATATGATATTGATTTTGTAAAAATGTATCAAGCCTTTGATGATTTAGGAATTCCCAATTTTGAAAATCATTTCACCTTAAACAAGTCGGATCAAATTTTCTTTGATTTAGAAAAGGGCTTGATTGGAGAGGCTGAATTTTACCATGGCTTTAATAAGCTATACCAACTTACGCTTACCCATGAACAAATAAAGACGGCTTGGAATGCATTACTGATTGGCTATCGAAAAGGCAGTATTGAGTGGGTGAAGGCAAATAATGGCAAATATGCCACATTTCTATACTCTAATACCAACCAAATCCATTATGATTTTTTCGCACCGCAGTATACAGCGGAAATAGGCGGAAATATCGAAAATTTGTTCAAAACACCCTATTTTTCGCATAAAATGGGCCAAAGAAAGCCCGATCCGGCCTCTTTTTTGCATATTTTGGAAAAAGAGGGACTGGTGGCTGAGGAGACCTTATTTATAGATGATAATGAACCCAATGTGATAGCGGCGGCTTCCGTGGGGTTACAAGTGCTGTATTTACAGCCGGGCATGTTGGTAGAAAAGGATTTGATCCTAGAAGCGTAGGGGTAGGGAGCTATTTTTTCTTAACTTCTTCAAATTCAATGTATTCCGCATCAACAGCGGCTTCTTTCTTTTGGTCATTTGAGCTATTCCCCTTCGTATGGATTGGTCCCTGAGACGATCCAGCACCCTGTTGGGCCTGTCTAAATGCCTCAGCCTGTTGGCGTTGCATTTGCTCCATACTTCTCTTTACCGTCTTCACCCCTTTGCTAACGGGCACAACCACTTCAAAAATGACTTTATAAAGCAGGTAGATCACCAAACCGTATATTATTAGCTTCATCATGACACAAAAATAAGCTTATAGCTAATATTATTGGGTGATTTCATCCCGTTTTATTACCTTTGTTCCAGAATAAGCAGAGAAATGAAGGGAACGAAATCGTTCCCTTCTTCTTTTTTAACTATGGAAGTAAACGATTTAAAGGACAGGGTACACGGTTTAATTGAACCTCTATTGACAGAGGATCCGGAATATTTTTTGGTGTGGATCAAGGTGAAGCCTGGACATATCATTAGAGTATACTTGGACGGTGACAATGGTTTGCCGATTCAAAAGTGTATCTACTTTAACCGAAAATTATACAGGGCCATTGAAGAAGCGGGTTGGTTCCCAGATGGAGACTTTGCCTTAGAAGTTTCTTCGCCAGGTGTGGATGAGCCCTTATTATTAAAAAGACAGTACAATAAAAATATTGGCAGAAAAGTGGAAGTGGAATTAGTAGACGGCACCCAAAAAGAAGGCACCCTTACAACCGTTGCCGAAGCCGATATTATTATTGAGTGGACAGAGGGAAAGGGTAAAAAAGCAACCCAGCAGCAATTGCTTATACCATTCGAGCAAATTAAATCAACAATAGTTCAAATTCAATTTTAACAAATCATCAAGCACAGCGCTTGAAAAAAAATTATGTTATGGCAAGTATAAATTTGATTGAGGCATTTCAGGAGTTTAAAGACGCAGAAAGCATTGATCGTCCAACCATGATGAAAGTGGTAGAGGATGTATTTAAAACTTTATTGAGAAAAAAATATGGTAGCGACGAAAATTTCGACGTAATCGTAAACGCTGAAAAAGGGGATTTGGAAATCATCCGTCGCCGTGAAATTCGTCCTGATGATGATGTAGATAATCCTTTGGCAGAAGTTTCTTACTCTGACGCAATCAAGATAGAGCCTGACTTTGAGATAGGTGAGGAATTATTAGAAGAAGTAAACATATATGACTTTGGTCGTCGTGCTATCTTAGCTGCAAAGCAAACTTTGGCATCTCGTATCAATGACTTAAAGAAAAATGCTTTAGTTAAAAAATATTCTGATAGAATTGGCGAAATCATTAACGCTGAAATTTATCAGGTTTGGAAAAAAGAAGTTTTGTTATTGGATGAAGAAGGCAATGAATTGATTCTTCCTAAAACAGAACAAATTCCTCAAGACTTTTTCAAGAAAGGAGAAAACATTAGAGCGGTAATTGCACGTGTAGATATGAAAAATAATACACCCGTAATTATCTTATCAAGAACCAATCCATTGTTCTTAGCGAAGTTGTTGGAAATTGAAGTTCCTGAAATTTTTGACGGTTTAATTACCATCAAGAAAATTGTACGTGAACCAGGTGAGCGTGCTAAAGTTGCTGTTGAATCATTCGATGATCGTATTGATCCAGTAGGTGCTTGTGTAGGTATGAAAGGATCTCGTATTCACGGCATTGTACGTGAATTGAAAAATGAAAATATAGACGTCATTAACTTTACGACCAATACTCAATTGTTAATTCAACGTTCATTGACGCCAGCTAAAATTAGCTTCATGAATTTGGATAATGATCGTAAACGTGCAGAAGTTTATTTGCAAGCTGATCAGGTTTCTTTGGCAATTGGTCGTCGTGGTGTGAACATTAAATTGGCTTCTGAATTAACAGGTTACGAATTAGATGTTTACCGTGAGGATGAAGAAGTAGTTGATGAATTTGATATCGACATGGATGA
>JACCDW012088024.1_pt1 | contig 22680 bp, 23 predicted proteins | sample 7449781 | NCBI WGS metagenome assembly JACCDW01 (sample SAMN15323449, study PRJNA562643) | freshwater metagenome | isolation source: river surface water | place: USA:Blue River Watershed | collected 2017-08-18
CAACTGGTGCTGCACATCGACTTCCAGCGCGTGGAAGCCAACACCATGCTGCACATGAAGGTGCCGTTCCACTACTCTGGCGAAGAGAACTCTCCCGCCGTCAAGAACGACAAGTGCCTGATCAACCACGTGGTCAATGAAGTCGAAGTGGCCTGCCTGCCCGCAGACCTGCCCGAGTTCATCGCTGTGGACCTGTCCAAGCTGGAAAGCGGCAAGTCCCTGCACCTGAACGACGTGGCCATGCCCAAAGGCGTCAAGCCCCTGGTGCACGGCAAGCCCAACCCTGTGCTGGTCTCCGTGACCGTGCCGGTGGAAGAGGTGATCGCTGCCCCCGTGGCCGCTGCCGAAGCACCCGCCAAAGGCAAAGGCAAGAAGTAATTTCTGCCTTCCCTTCAGGGCCCGCGGTGTCGAAAGACCTGCGGGCCTTTTTGTTTCTGGGCCGCACGCACACGCCCGATAATCGAGCCCCATGATCAAACTGTTTGTCGGCCTGGGCAACCCCGGCCCGGAATACGAAGACACCCGGCACAACGCCGGTTTCTGGTTCATCGACGCGGTGGCACGCGAACTGAAAGTGAACCTGGTGCCCGAGCGCAGCTACCACGGCCTGGTGGCGCGCACCCAAGTGAACAGTCAGAACGTGTGGCTGTTGGAGCCTCAAACGTTCATGAACGTGTCAGGCAAATCGGTGGCGGCGTTAGCGAGGTTTTTCAAAATCCAGCCTGACGAGATTTTGGTGGCGCACGACGAGATGGACATTGTCCCTGGCGAGGCCAAGCTCAAGAAAGGTGGCTCGCACGCGGGCCACAACGGCTTACGCGACATCCATGCCCAACTGGGCACGGCCGACTACTGGCGTCTGCGCATCGGCGTCGGCCATCCAGGCAACAAGGCCGAGGTGGTGAGTTGGGTGCTGAAAAAACCGATGGCTGAGCACCGCGAGGCGATTCACGCCAGCATTGACCGCGCTGTACTGGCCCTGCCGCTGCTGTTGGCCGGGGACATGGAAAAGGCAATGGTGAAGATTCACACCAGCAAGCCACCGCGTCCTAAACCACCTCGTCCTGCTCCTGCTGCTGAAAACGCCTGATTCGCGTTCGCAGGGTTTTCCGGCGCGGGTTGGGCTTGGGCCCGCCCACCTCATGATGCGGGGGTACGCATAAATCGGCGGGCGGGCCCAAGCCCAACCCGCGCCTGCAGGGGCAGCGACATCCATCAACTCGACGCGCCAGGCTGCAACCTCCGGTATTTCGCCCAGAGCGATTCCTGCGACTCCACCCGTTGCGGGTTCACCGGAATGCAGGCCACAGGACACACCTGCACACACTGCGGCTCGTCAAAATGCCCCACACATTCGGTGCACTTGTCCGGATCGATCTCGTAAATCTCGGGCCCAAGGTGAATCGCCTGGTTCGGGCATTCGGGCTCGCACACATCGCAGTTGATGCATTCGTCGGTGATCATTAAGGCCATACCCGGATTATCCCCGAGCCCCGCCGACCCTCAGGCCCGTGAGGCTGCTCCGGTCGGGTAAACCGCCGAGGGCGGCAGGCCGTCCAGGTGCGCCGTTTGCCCCCACTGGACGATCTCGAAGCATTCGCCGTCGGTTCGCACATGGCTCAGGCCCACATTGGGAATCAGACATTCACGCGGCCCGGCCAAGGACTGACCGGTAGCGCTGCGGTAAATCATGTCCAGCACGCCTCCGTGCGACACCACAACGGCACTGGACCAGCCCTGACTCGCGCTTTGCGCCAGCAGCGCCTGCACAGCTTGCATGACGCGGGCATGAAATTGATGGCGCGACTCGCCGCCCTCAGGGGCAAAGTCCAGGTCGTGGCGGCGCCAGCCTTGCACCACATCGGGATGGCGCTCGCGCACCTCGTCCAGTGTCAGCCCTTCAATCACGCCAAAAGACTGCTCGCGCCAGAGCGCATCGGGCATGGCCACCGTCTGCCACTGCGTGGCCAGGGGCTGCGCCGTCTGACGGGTGCGCAGCAGATCGCTCACTACCAGTGGCAGCGCCCCCTGAGCGCCCAGGTGCGCCCCCAAACGCTGCGCCTGTTGCAGGCCCAGGGTGTTGAGCGGGGCATCCAGGTGCCCCTGAAACCGCAATTCGCGGTTGAAGTCGGTCTCGCCGTGCCGGACCAGCCACAAATCCATCATGGGGGCATTATCGGATGGCGGCATGACGCAGCGGTGTCACGCCTTAAAATCAAAATCGTGAAATCCATGATCAACGCTGACCTGCACTGCCACTCCACCGTCTCCGACGGCACCCTGAGCCCGGAGGCGCTGGCCGAGCGCGCCAAAGCCAACGGGGTGGAGCTCTGGGCCCTGACCGACCACGACGAAATCGGCGGCCAGCAACGTGCCCTGGATGCTGCCCGCGCCCAGGGCATGAAATACCTCACTGGCACCGAAATCTCGGTGACCTTTGCTGGCCAGACGGTGCACATCGTGGGGCTGGGCTTTGACCACCACAACACCGCCCTGACCGGAGGCCTGCGTCGCACGCGTGGCGGCCGCGGCGAGCGCGCCCAGGAAATGTCCGCGGGTCTGGCCAAGGTGGGCATTCAAGGCGCTTATGAAGGTGCGCTCAAATACGTCGGCAACCCCGAACTGATTTCGCGCACCCACTTCGCCCGCTTTCTGGTTGAAGCCGGGGTCTGCAAGGACACGCCCGAGGTGTTTCGCAAATACCTGACCGAAGGCAAACCCGGCTTTGTGCCGCACCGCTGGGCACGGCTGCAAGATGCCGTTCAATGGATCGCGGGTGCTGGCGGTGTGGCCGTCATCGCCCATCCGGCACGCTACAACTTCACGCCCAACGAGGAATACGCGCTGTTCACCGAGTTCAAGGCCCATGGCGGGCGCGGTGTCGAAGTGGTGACCGGCAGCCATTCGTCGCAGGAAGCGGCACGCTATGCCGAGACCGCACTCGAATTTGGCTTGGCTGCGTCACGTGGCAGCGACTTCCACAGCCCCGAAGAAAGCCACACCGACCTGGGCGCCCTGCCCTGCTTGCCGGGACAGCTCACTCCCGTATGGGAACTGCTGGCCGAGCGCATTCAGTGAAGCAGACGCACCCGCACACCCTGTCGGGCATTGGCTTTGCCGTGCTGGCCTCGGCCTGTTTTGCCACGCTGGACACCACCACCAAGGTCATCAGCGCCAGCATGTCCTTGTTGGTGGCTTTGTGGTTTCGCTACACCTTTCAGGCGGTGGTGACCACTGCCATTGTCTGGAAGGGGCGCGGCCGAAAACTGTTTTTCACACGCCACCCGCGCTTTCAGCTTTCGCGCGGCTTGCTGTTGTTTGTCAGCAGCCTGCTGGCTTTTTTCAGCCTCAAATACATGCCGGTGGGCGAGTTCACGGCCATCGTGTTGCTGGCCCCATTGGCCATCACGCTGCTGGCCGCTTGGGCGCTCAAGGAACATGTCAGCCCCATGCGCTGGGGGCTGGTGGTGGGCGGCTTTGCGGGTACGCTGGTCATCATTCGGCCCGACACGCAGCACTTTGACTGGACGCTGCTGCTGCCGCTGGTGCTGGTGGCCACCAACTCCGGCTTTCAGGTGCTGACCAGCAAGCTGGCCAAAGAGCGGGAAGACCCCATCACCACCCATGTGCTGACGGGCTGGACGGGCACTTTGCTGTCCACTGCGCTGCTGCCTTTTATCTGGGTGGCACCACCCGACGCGCTGGCCTGGGCGCGCTTGGCGCTCATGGGCTTCATGGCCACTTTGGGGCATTTTTTGCTGATCCTGGCCTACGGCAGGGCACCAGCGGCCACGCTCACGCCTTACATGTATGTGCAGATCGGCTTTGCGATGCTGGGCGGCTGGTTGGTGTTCAGCCACATCCCTGACCAGTGGACGCTGGTGGGCATGGGGATGGTGGCGCTGTGCGGCGCCCTGGGGGCCTGGCTCACGCTGCGCGAAAGCCGCGTGCCGGTCGAGCTGCCAGAATCCTGAAAACAAAACGCTCGCGATATGGCTCAGTTTTTCTCCGTTCACCCCGACAACCCGCAAGCGCGGCTGCTCAAGCAGGCGGTGCAGCTGCTCAACCAGGGCCAGGTGCTGGCCGTACCCACCGATTCCAGCTACGCCCTGGTCTGTCATGTGGACGACAAGGCAGCGGTGGACCAGTTGCGGCGCATCCGCGGCATCGACGAAAAACACCACCTGACCTTGCTGTGCCGCGATCTGAGCGAGCTGGCCAACTACGCGCGCGTGGACAACCGCCAGTTTCGCCTCATCAAGCAAGCCACACCCGGCCCCTTCACCTTCATTCTGGAAGCCACCAAGGAAGTGCCGCGGCGCCTGAGCCACCCGCAGCGCAAAACCCTGGGCCTGCGCGTCCCCGACCACAAGGTGCTGCAAGACCTGCTGGAGCTGCACGGCGCCCCGCTGATCGCAGCCACACTCATCCTGCCGGGCGAAACCGATCCGCTGAACGCCCCCGAGGAGATTCGCGAGCAACTGGAACACCAGATCGGCGGCGTGATCGACGCGGGCGCCTGCGCCCTGGCACCCACCACGGTGGTGGACATGAGCCAGGACGAGCCCGTGTTGTTGCGCCATGGCCAGGGTGATCCGGCCTTGCTGGGGCTCTAAATCCCGACCTGCGGGTCTGAGACAATCCAGACGTGGAAACCGAACTCGTCCAGACCGTCCTGATCTATGCCCTGCCGGTGATCTTTGCGATCACGCTGCACGAGGCAGCGCATGGCTATGCTGCCCAGCGCCTGGGCGACCCGACCGCAGCCATGATGGGCCGCGTCACGCTCAACCCCTTCGCCCACATCGACCCGATCGGCACCATCCTGATGCCGCTGCTGCTGTACTTCAGCACCAGTGGGGCTTTTTTGTTTGGCTATGCCAAGCCAGTGCCTGTCCGTTTTGACCAGCTGCGCCACCCCAAGCGCGACATGGTCTGGGTAGCACTGGCCGGCCCGGCATCCAATCTGTTGCAAGCGCTGCTGTGGGGCGTGTTGGCCTACCTGCTGGCAGGCGCAGGTCTAACTGAGCGCTTTTTCATCGAGATGTGCAAGGCAGGCATGCTGACCAATGTGGTGATGTTCGCCTTCAATCTGTTCCCCTTACCGCCCCTGGACGGTGGCCGTATTCTGGTGGGCCTGCTGCCATGGCGTGCCGCCATGGCAGTCTCGCGCATCGAGCCCTGGGGGTTCTTCATCGTCATGGCGCTGGTCATTACCGGCGTTGTGAGCGCGGTGTGGATGCATCCACTGATGGAACTGACTTTTACCTTCATCAAGCTGGCCCTGAGCCCGCTGCGTTTTCTGATCCACTGAACCGTTTATGACCTCTGCACCGCGCACCCGCATCCTCACGGGCATCACCACCACCGGCACGCCCCACCTGGGCAACTATGTGGGCGCCATTCGCCCTACCGTGCAGGCCAGCCGCGACGCCAGCACCGACGGTTTTTATTTTCTGGCCGACTACCACGCGCTCATCAAGTGCGACGACCCGGCCCGCATCCAGCGCTCGACCATGGAGATCGCCGCCAGCTGGATCGCGGCTGGCCTGGACCCCGAGAAAGTCACTTTCTACCGCCAGTCCGACATTCCCGAGATTCCCGAACTGACCTGGTTTTTGACCTGCGTGACCGGCAAAGGTTTGCTCAACCGTGCCCACGCCTACAAGGCGGCCATGGACAAAAATCACGAAGCGGGCAAGGACACCGATGCCGATGTGACGGCGGGCCTGTTCATGTACCCGGTGCTGATGGGTGCCGACATCCTGATGTTCAAGGCGCACAAGGTGCCGGTGGGCCGAGACCAGATCCAGCACATCGAGATGGCGCGCGACATGGCGTCCAGCTTCAACCACCTCTATGGCGAGCACTTTGTGCTGCCCGAGGCCGTGATCGAGGAGTCGGTGGCACTGCTGCCCGGCCTGGACGGCCGCAAGATGAGCAAGAGCTACGACAACACGATCCCCTTGTTTGCACCCGCCGCACAAATGCGCAAGCAGATCATGGGCATCGTGACCGACTCCAAAGCGCCCGGCGAGCCCAAGGGCACCGAAGGCTCGGCCCTGTTCCAGATCTACCAGGCCTTTGCATCTACCGAAGAAACCGCTGCGTTGGCCAAGGCCTATGCCGATGGCATTGCCTGGGGCGACGCCAAGCAGATGCTGTTCGAGCGCATCGACCGCGAAGTGGCGCCCATGCGCGAAAAATACGAAGCGCTGATCGCCAACCCGGGCGAACTTGACCGCCTGCTGCTGGCCGGTGCCGACAAAGCCCGCCGCTTGGCCACGCCCTTCATCCAAGAATTGCGCCATGCCGTGGGCCTGCGTCCGCTGGCCCAGGCCTTGGCAGCGCCCACCGCAGCCAAATCAGACAAGCCCGTGTTGTCTTCGTTCAAGCAATACCGCGAAAAAGACGGCCTGTTCTATTTCAAACTGGTCGGTCCCCAGGGGGACGTGTTGCTGCAAAGCAAGGGCTTTGGTTCGCCGCGCGATGCGGGCCAGTGGATTGGCCGCCTGCAGCAAAATGGGGCCGAGGCCCTGGTGCAGGCAGGGGAACACCTGCAAGCACTGTCCCACGAGGGCCAGCGAGCCGCCATCGCAGAGTTGGTAAAAATGAAAAAAACCAATTAATTCGATAAAATCTAAGAACCCAGCCGGTAATTAACATTGACTACTTATGGTTGTTAATGTTATTCTTGTCTTTTTAAATTAACAAAATCTTCTAGCTATGACCGTCTACGTCATCGAAGACCACCCCCTGATGCGGGATGCCCTGACCATGCTCATCCACCGTGTGCGTCCGGGACTTAAAGTGGTGCCCGTGCCCAAAATGAACGTGCTGGAAACCGCCGTCGAGAAAAATGGCCCGCCCGAGCTGTTCTGCCTGGACCTGCAACTGCCTGACACACTGGGCCTGTCTGGCATCCACACCATCAAGGCCAAGTACCCCGATGTATCCCTGGCGGTGGTGACCAGCTCTGACGCGACGGAATTTGAAGAACGCTGCCTGGAAGCTGGTGCCGACAGCTTCATCGAAAAAAGCGCCAACCCCAGCGTCATTATCCAGGCCCTCAAGGACCTGCTGGTATCTGAAGAGGAGCTGGCAGAAGAAAACGCAGCACCCACACATGTTCCGACCAAACTGTCCAAGCGGCAGAAACAGTTGATCCTGATGCTGGACCAAGGCCTGTCCAACCGCGATATCGCCGAAAAGCTCAACATCAGTGAGCACACTGTGAAGGTACACTTCTGGCGCCTGTTCCGACGCCTGGGCGTCAACAGCCGCACACAGGCCCTGCACTTTGCCCGCACCAACGGCTGGCTGGGCATTTGATCTGCGCTATGCACCAATGAACAAGGGGCCTTGAAGGCCCCTTGTTGTTTTGTCTGGATGGTTCTTTCAGTCTTTTTTGCGGTTGACGATGTCTGGCGTCACAGCATCGATCACATTGACCACCGTTTTGGCACCGTACACCACCGCCGAACCTGCCGCATCGGCCACAGCCAGTATGGTGCACCCTTGCAGGGCAATCGCAAACATCAGGGCCAAGAGCATTTTCATGTTCAATCCATCCGGTAAAGGCATTTAAAAGCCCCCTGTCCAAGGGGGCGATGCCAAAGTCTACCGCAGACGCTTGGCATGGATTCACAGCTCAGCGCAAAACGCCCGCGAAGAACGCCGACAGTGCTTCAAAACCATCCAGCGGCAACACATGGGACACATACTGGTCGGGGCGCACCACAATCATGCAGCCATGCTCACGGTCAATGCCGCGCATGTCAAAGATGTCGCCCACACCTTTGTGGTCCACGCAGAAGACTTTTTCATGGTCTTGCAAGCCCAGCTTGCCTGTTTTGGGTTTGAGCAGCGAAGGCATGTGCTCGTAGGCCAGCTGGTCGAAGGTTTGCTGGAACACCACGCGGACATCGATGATGGCGTCAATGTCCTCGCCCTTGCGGGTGTGCTTGACCACGGGTGAGTCGGGGTGGTTTTCCAGCCAGTCCGCCAGCTTGCGAATTGCACCCGCTTGCGCGTTGTCGGCCTGGCCTGCAAAGGCGTAAATGCGCCAGCGCGCATCGGCCTGTGCCACATGGCCGAGCTGCATTTGCTTGGCGTCTGACACACGCACCACGGGGGCGGAATGGAAACGACGCCCCACTTCTTCGCCCTTGGCCAACGCTTGATGCGCGCTGGCAGCGAACAAGTACGAAGTGTCGTACTTGACCGCCGTGCCGCCTGTGAACTCCAGGTTGGCTTTGAACTGGCGAATGATGCGTGGCTCTTCCAGGCCTTCGCGCTCAGCCTGTGTGGTGGGCGCCGACATGATGCGGGCCCATTCGTGGTCTGTTTCAACCAGGCGCTTGGCTTCGGTCAAACGCTCTTTGGAATAGCTGCGCAACAAGCTGGCATCGGCACGGCCTTGCAGCACATGCACCAGCTTCCAGCCCAGGTTGAAGGTGTCTTGCATGGACACATTCATACCCTGCCCCGCTTTGGGCGAATGGGTGTGACAGGCATCGCCTGCGGTGAACACGCGAGGGTTACCCGTGCCGTTTTCGCCCAAGTCGTCAAACTTGTCGGTGATGCTGTGGCCAATGTCATAAATCGACCACCACACCACCTCTTTCACGTCAATGCTGTAGGGCTTGATGATGCGGTTGGCCGCGGCAATCATGTCGTCTTGCGTGAGCTTGCGTTGAGCGGCTTTTTCACCCACATTGAGTTTGTCCAGCTCCACATACATGCGAAACACATAGCCGCCCTCGCGCGGCAAGATCAGTACGTTGCCTTCTTTGGCCGACGAAATCAGACACTTCTGGCGCACGTCCGGGAAATCGGTGTTGGCCAAAATATCCATCACACCCCAGGCCTGGTGCGCGGCGTCACCGTGCAATTCACCGCCAATGGCTTTGCGCACTTTGGAGTGGGCGCCGTCGCAGCCCACCACATAATTGGCGCGCACGGTGCGCGTGGCCCACCAGTTGATGCCGGTGGCATCTTTGAGTGTCACCGTCACGGGGTATTCGCTGGCGTTCGGGTCAATCGTCAGGCTTTCCACCTCCCAGCCGTAGTCAGGCTCCAGGCGCGAGGGCGAGTTTTTCATGACCTCGATGAACAGCTCATGCAAGCGCGCCTGGTTGATCAGGATGTGGGGCATTTCCGAGCTGTCGTCGGCCACATCTTGCACCCGGCCCACACGCTGGATGTGGTCGGGGTTTTTGGGATCGGGCATCCAGAAAGCGGTCTGGTTGACCCAATACGTTTCGCGCTTGACCTTGTCGGCAAAACCAAAGGCCTGGAACATTTCCATGGTCCGGGTGTTGATGCCGTCGGCCTTGCCCTTGATGATGTTGGCGGGCATGCGCTCAATGACCATCGTTTCAATTTCGGGAAACTGCGACAGCTGGGCGGCCAGGCAAAGCCCGGCGGGCCCCGTGCCAGCAATCAGCACATCCACTTTTTCGGGCAAAGGCTCGTTGGTGCCTCGGTTACGCCGGTTGGGCGCAGCGGGTTGGAGGTCTGGGTTGCCACCCCTGAAGCCATCTTTGTAGAACTGCATTGCGTATCTCCTCGGTTTGAACACGACGCCGACTGGCGGCACGAGGGAGATGATATCTATGCTTATTAGTTGCTGTCAAGATGGTATGCATGCATATTAAATAGACAGACTCATCAGACGGAACTGCGCTGATTTTGGGCATGAGCGGCACTTGACAGAAAGTGCAGAGCCAAAAACAAAAAGCCCCGCTGGTGCGGGGCCCTTAGCGCCTGACAACCCGCTGAGCGGGTTAGCAGGACTTGTTTTGGCGGAACAGGAGGGATTCGAACCCTCGGTACAGCAAAAACTGTACGCCGGATTTCGAATCCGGTGCATTCGACCACTCTGCCACCGTTCCGTGTCGTGTCGAGCTGCGCATTCTAGCAGACCCGATCAGCCTCCAAGACGCTCCACACCCCCCATGTAGGGGCGCAGCACTTCGGGCACGGTGACCGAGCCATCGGCATTCTGGAAATTTTCCAGCACGGCCACCAGCGCACGGCCCACAGCCAGGCCAGAACCGTTCAAGGTGTGCACCAGCTCGTTCTTGCCTTGGGCATTTTTGAAGCGGGCCTGCAGGCGGCGGGCCTGAAAGGCCTCGCAGTTGGAGACCGAGCTGATCTCGCGGTACACGCCCTGCGCGGGCACCCACACTTCCAGGTCGTAGGTCTTAGTGGCACCAAAACCCATGTCGCCGGTGCACAGGCTCATCACGCGGTAAGGCAAGCCGAGCTTTTGCAAAACGGCTTCGGCGTGGCCAGTCATGGCTTCGAGCGCTTCGTAGCTCTTTTCCGGGTGAACGATCTGCACCATCTCGACCTTGTCGAACTGGTGCTGGCGGATCATGCCGCGTGTGTCGCGGCCCGCACTGCCAGCTTCGGAGCGAAAGCACGGTGTGTGGGCCGTGAGCATGATCGGCAGAGCTTCTTCGGCCAGGATTTCATCGCGCACCACATTGGTCAGCGTGACCTCCGACGTCGGGATCAGGTACAGGTCTTGTTTGTCTTCACCGCCGTCCTGGCCGCCTTTGTTGGCCGCAAACAGGTCGGCCTCGAACTTGGGTAGCTGGCCAGTGCCGCGCAGCGTGTCGGCGTTGACGATGTAGGGCGTGTAGCACTCGGTGTAGCCGTGCTCGCGGGTTTGCGTGTCGAGCATGAACTGGGCGAGTGCCCGGTGCAGCTGCGCAATCGGGCCACGCATGAAGGTAAAACGCGAGCCCGAGAGCTTGATGCCGGTGTCAAAGTCCAGGCCCAGCTTTTCACCCACTGTCACGTGGTCTTTCACCTCAAAGTCAAAGCTGCGCGGTGTGCCCCAGCTGCGCACCACCACATTGCCCTCTTCGCCTGCGCCCACCGGCACACTTTCGTGGGGCAGGTTGGGCACAGCCAGCAGCAGGTTCTGCAGCTCGGCCTGAATCACCTCCAGGCGTGCAGCAGAGTTGTCCAGCTCGGCCTTGATGGCGCCCACCTGGGCCATGACGGCATCGGCATCGGCATGCTGGCCTTTGCCCTTGAGCATGCCAATCTGTTTGGACAGGCTGTTGCGCTGGGCCTGCAGCTCTTCGGTGCGGGTTTGCAGCGTCTTGCGTTCGGCCTCCAGGGCGCGGAAAGCGTCCACGTCCAGAAAAGGCTGCGGGGTCTTGCGGGTTTGCAGACGCGCGATCACGGCGTCCAAGTCTTTGCGGAGGAAGAGAATGTCTAGCATGGTGGAGATTGTAGAGATCAGACCAAGTCGGCCTTGAGGCCTTTGGGCAGGGGGAACTTCATGGTTTCCTGCACGCCATGCAGGCTGCGCACGGACACCGCACCCAGCTCGCGCAGGCGCGCGATCACGGCTTGCACCAGCACATCGGGGGCGGAGGCCCCGGCGGTCAGGCCCACGCTTCTTTTGCCTTCGAACCAAGTCGCCTGCAGGTCCGCGGCCGAGTCCACCATGTAGGCGGGTGAGCCCATGCGTTCGGCCAGCTCGCGCAGGCGGTTGCTGTTGGAACTGGTGGGGCTGCCCACCACGATCACCACATCCACCTGGGGGCTGAGCAATTTCACGGCATCCTGCCGGTTTTGTGTGGCGTAGCAAATGTCTTGCTGCTTGGGCTCGCGCACCTTCGGAAAGCGCGCTTTCACCGCCGCCAGAATTTCGGCCGCATCGTCCACGCTCAGCGTGGTTTGAGTCACCACGGCAATTTTGTCGGTTTGCAAGGGCTGCACCCTGGCCACATCGGCCGCGTCTTCCACCAGATGGATGCCGCTGTCGAGCTGGCCCATGGTGCCCTCCACCTCGGGGTGCCCCTTGTGGCCGATCATGATGAACGCATAGCCTTCCTTGTGCAGCTTGGCCACTTCCACATGCACCTTGGTGACCAGCGGGCAGGTGGCGTCAAAGATGCGAAAGCCGCGCCGCTCGGCTTCTTGCTGCACAGCGCGGCTGACGCCGTGGGCGCTGAAAATCAGGGTGGCGCCGGGCGGCACCTCGGCCAAGTCTTCAATGAAAATCGCGCCTTTTTCTTTCAGGTCATTGACCACATAGGTGTTGTGCACGATCTCGTGGCGCACATAAATGGGTCGCCCAAACTTGGCCAGCGCATGCTCGACGATGTCGATGGCCCGGTCCACCCCGGCGCAAAAACCGCGGGGTTCGGCCAGCAGGATTTCATTGGGCATCAGAGCACCCCGATCAAATGGAATTCGAACGTGACGGGCACGCCTGCCAAGGGGTGGTTGAAGTCGAACCGCACGGCGCCATCGCCCGCCACCTCCAGCACCGTGCCGGTGAACGTCCCCATGCCATCGGGCCTGGGGAACTGCACCACATCGCCCAAGGTGTAATGTTCCAGCGGATCACCCAGCTCGCGCAGCAGTTTGCGGGCCACCCATTGCTGCATGTCGGGGTTGCGCTCGCCAAAGGCCTCGTCGGGGGCCAGATCGACCGTGTCGTGGGTGCCCTCTTCCAGACCCAACAGGCACTGCTCCAAAGCTGGCGTGAGCTCACCCGAACCGATGGACAGCGTGGCGGGCTTGTCGGTGAAGGTGTTGATGATGTCGCCCTGCGGACCGGCCAGGCGGTAGTGCAGGGTCAAAAAGGAACCAGGCTCGACGATGGGCATAGGGTTTTCCGGGTTGCCGCCGCCAACAGGGCGGGCGCATAACAAAGCCTGTATTGTAAAAACCCGGCCAAAGACCCCTCAGGGCAAAGACCGGGCGGTTCCAGGGAGGAACAGCGATGAACATCCATGACTTGCCCGCACAGGCCCGGCCACGCGAAAAATTGCTCGAACGCGGCCCCCAGGCGCTCAGCGATGTGGAACTGCTGGCCATCTTGCTGCGCACCGGCATGGCTGGCAAGAACGTGTTTGCACTGGCCGAAGAACTGCTGGCCCCCGGCGGTGTGTCGGGTCTGCTCAACGCCACCCGCAGGCAATTGCAGGCCTTCAAGGGGCTGGGCCCCGCCAAGCAGGCCGAGTTGATGGCTGTGGCCGAACTGGCCCGTCGCGCCATCGGCCAGCAACTGCGAGAACGTGAGGCTTTCCAGACACCGGGCGCCGTCAAACAGTACCTGCAACTGCACCTGGCCCACAAGGCGCATGAGGTCTTTGCAGTGCTTTTTCTGGACAACCAGAACCGCTTGCTGGCCTTGGAAGAGCTGTTTCGCGGCACGCTTTCGCAAACATCGGTCTACCCCCGCGAAGTGGTGCTGCGCGCCCTGCACCACCAAAGCGCCGCCGTGGTGCTGGCCCACAACCACCCCAGCGGCTCGGTCCAACCCAGCCGGGCCGACGAGGCGCTGACGCAAAACCTCAAGGCTTCACTGGCCCTGGTCGATGTCCGCGTGATCGACCACATCATCGTCGGTCAGGGTCAGACCCTGTCGATGGCCGAGCAGGGTTTGCTGTGAGGTTCAGCCACCCGGCATCAGCAGCACCACCAAGGCCCCGGCCCCACCCTCGGCAGGTTTGGCCTGCACGAAAGCCAGGACCTGGTTTTTTTGCACCAGCCAGCTGTGCACCTTGTTTTTGAGCACCGGCGTCTTGCCCGGCGAACCCAGGCCCTTGCCATGCACCACGCGCACACAGCGCAAGCCCTGGCGGTGGGCCTCTCGGATGAATTCGGCCAGCGCCAATCGGGCTTCGTCACTGCGCAGGCCATGCAAATCGATCTCACGCTGGATCGTCCAATCGCCCTTGCGCAGCTTGCGCGTCACGTCCGGGCCCACGCCGGGGCGGCGAAAACTCAGGGCTTCATCGGTGTCCAGCAAGGTGCCCACGTCAAAGCCGTCGGAGAGCGAATCGCGCAAAGCCGCCGCCTCGTCCTGCTGAAACTGGCGTGCCACGGGCTCGGCAGGCGTTTGGGGCAATTTGGCTTGTCGGCGGTCGGGCAAAGGCTTCACCGCCCCCACCGCCATGGCAAACAGATTGCGCTCGGCTTCGCGCTTTTTGGCTTCGGCGGCGCGCGCTGCGGCTTCGGCCGCACTGCGCTCGTGCGCAGCCTTGAGTTCTTTCTGAACCTGTTTCAGGTCTTGCAGGGAATTGAGTTTCATCAGCCGCCCCGGTTGCGCATCCAGTCGGCGGTCTGGAAAAAGCTCTGGTTGAGCCGTTCGTGCAGCACCGGGTCGACGCCGGTTTCCAGCAGGGCCTGGTCCATGCAGGCCAGCCATTGGTCGCGCTCGGCAATGCCAATGGCAAAAGGCATGTGCCGCATGCGCAGGCGCGGGTGCCCAAAGCGCTCCTGATAGTGCTGGGGGCCGCCCAGCCAACCACACAGGAACCAGAAGAGTTTGTCGCGCGCCTCCAGCAGTGTGCTGCCGTGACTGGCACGCAATGCTTTGTAGGCGGGCTCCAAATCCATCAGGTCATAAAAGCGGTCCACCAGGGCACGCACTTTGGCCTCACCACCGATCCACTCGAACGGTGTCTCAAAAGGCTGTTTTTCTTCGATCTGCATGGCCACCATTGTCTCAAACGTCGCTCTGGCGCAGCGTCTGCACCACCGGCTGGCTGAGCACTCCCGCCAGACTCAGGGTACCGGCTGCCCAGGCCAGCACTGCGCCCCCCAGCCCACCGGCCAAGGGTACCCACCACAGCGGCGCCCAGGCAAATTCAAAGGCAAAGCGCGCCAGTGCCCAGCCCACCAGCAGCGCCATGCTGCTGGCCATGAACCCGGCCAGAAACCCCAGACCCAGCAACTCGGCGCGCTGCACCTGCGCCAGCAAGGCGCGCCGAGCCCCCAGCGCCCGCATGATGGCGTATTCGCGCTCGCGTGCCTGCCGCCCAGCGCCCAGCGCGGCCAGCAGCACCACCACGCCCGCCGCCAGGGTAAAGGCAAACAGGAACTCGACGGCCGAAATCACCTGCTCCAACACCCGCTGCACTTGGGCCAAAGATGCACGCATGTCCACACTCGTCACGTTCGGAAATTTTTGCAGCAGCACGCGCTCGAACTGACGATCACCTTCGGGCGTGCGAAAAGCGGCCAGCCAGGTGCTGGGCAGTTCCGGCATATTGGCTTGCGGAAACAGCACAAAGAAGTTCGCCCGCATTGACCCCCAGTCGACCTTGCGCAGCGAGGTGATGCGCGCCTCGTGCACGATGCCGCCCATGTCAAAGCGCAGGCGATCGCCCAGGCGCAGCCCCAGCGTGTCGGCAATGCCCTTTTCCACACTCACGCCGTCCGGCTCGCCCGCCTGCCAACGCCCGGCCACCAAGGGGTTGTGCCCGGGCAGCTGCTCGGTGTAGGACAGGTTGAACTCGCGGTCCACCAGGCGGCGCGCGCGTTCGCTGGGGTAGTCGCTGGTGCGCACCTCGCGGTCGTTGATGGCCACCAGGCGCCCGCGCACCATCGGGTACCAGTCGGGCGAGCGCACACCGGCCGCTTGCAGGTGCGCCCAAAACGCCTGTGCCTGCTCGGGCTGGATGTTGATCACAAAACGGTCTGGCGCGTCCTGGGGCGTGGCCTGGCGCCAGCTGGCCACCAGGTCGGTGCGCAAGAGCACCAGCAATACCAGCGCCAGCAAGCCCACCGCCAGGCTGCTGATCTGCACCACGGCAAACACCGGCTGCGTCGCCACCTGGCGCGTGGCCAAGCGCAGCCAGGGCGGGGCACGCTCGCCCGGCACCAGGCGACGCAAGGTCCACAACATCAGCACCGCCAGCCCGGCAAACCAAACCAGCGCCAATCCAAAACCACCCACGGTGATCAGGCCCAATTTCATGTCACGGCTGACCATCAGCAAGGTCAGAGCAAAGCCCACCAACCCCATGGCCAGCACCCAAAGGGCGTGCACTTGCAGCGCGCCCAGGTCACGCCGAATCACACGCAAGGCAGGCACACGCGCCAGTTGCAGCACCGGCGGCAGTCCAAAGGCCACCAGCAGCGTCAACCCAACGGCCAGGCCCAGTACTGCGGGCTGCCAGCTGGCCGGGGGCAGCCGCGTGTCCACCAAGCCTTGCAGCAATTGCACAAAACCCAGATGCACGCCATAGCCGACCGCCAGCCCCAGCACACTGGCCAGCAGCCCGGCTCCCAGAAACTCGGTCGCATACGACAGCGTGAGCGTGCGCTGGCTCTGGCCCAACACGCGCAGCAAGGCACAAGCGTCGAGCTGGCGCTGGGCAAAACTGCGGGCGGCCAAGGCCACGGCAACCGCACACAGCAGTGCCGCCAACAGCGCAACCAGGTTGAGAAACTGGCTGGCCCGGTCCAGCGTCTGACGCATTTCGGGGCGCCCGCTCTCGATCGACTCGACCTGCACGCCCCGAAGGTTTTGGCTTTCTGCCTGTTCGCGCACCCAGGCGGCATAACGGTTGGCCACCGCTTCAGGGCCAGCCACGGCCATGCGCCAGGTCACACGGCTGGCGGGTTGCACCAGCCCGGTCGAGGCCAAGTCTGCAGCGTTCAGCATCACGCGGGGGGCAAAGTTCATGAAACCAGCACCCCGGTCAGGTTCATGCTCAATCACGCCAGTGATTTGCAGCGTGCGCTCGCCAAGCGCCAGCGTCTGCCCAGGCAGCAGACCCAGCGCGTCCAACAAAGCCTCGTCCACCCAGACCTGGCCTCGCGCCGGAATCGTGTCTTGCGCGGCGTCGGGCTGACGGCTAACTTGCAGCGCCCCACGCAGGGGGTAACCCGCCTCGACCGCCTTGAGCGCAACCAGGCGACTCGCGCCTTCGGCCACGGGCACACGCGCCATGGTCGGAAAAAGGATGTTGGTATTGATCACCAGGCCACGCTGCACAGCTTGCGCCATCAGATGCTCGGGCGCAGGCTTGTCAGTGACCACCACCGCATCGCCGCCCAGCAGCTGCCGTGCATCGCGCCACAGGCCTGCCTGCAGGCGGTCAGCCAGAAAACCCACCGCACTGAGCGCGGCCACGGCCAAGGCCACTGACAGCATCAGCAAGCGCAGCTCACCCGCGCGCAAATCGCGCCAGAGCTGGCGAGCCCCCAGGCGCACCCCGTGCATCCATCCTTGTGCATTCATGCTCCGACCATAACCCAAGCCGGATGACCGTACCGTGTCCTGGATACGCTAGAACTCTTGGCTTATTGCCAATCGGGGACACCGCCTCTAGGATTCGGATAAACATCCAGAAAATACAATGAATCCCAAAGGCCTGCTGATCGTTGACGATCATCCCGTCTACCGTGAAGCCTTGACCGAAAAATTAGGCGCCGACTTTCAACCCCTGGGCGTGCAGGTCGCCAGCGCGGCATCGGCCCAGGACGGCCTGGACGCCCTGTTGCGCCAGCCCCTGCGCTGGACGGTGTTGCTCGACGTGTTGATGCCCGGTCTGAGTGGCCTGGCCGTGATCAAGGCTTTCCGCTCACAGCCCCAGGTCGAGCATGTGGTGGCCATCTCTGGTTTGGATGAAAAGCTCTGGGAGCCTCGCACCGTGAGTGCGGGAGCCACCACTTTTCTGTCTAAAAACAACACCAGTCAATTCATCTTTCAAAAGCTCAGTCAGCTCATTCAGGGCAACACCGACCCCTTCGAGCTGCAAGAACAGGTCGCGCCGTCTTTTCGTCTGACCCCGCGCCAGCGCGAAGTGCTTGGCCTGATCGCCTTGGGGCACCCCAACAAGACCATCGCCAGTTTTCTGGAAATCAGCGAACAGACCGTCAAAATCCACATCAACCAGATCTTCAAGGAACTGCGCGTCTTCAACCGCACACAGGCTGTTCTCAAGGCCCAGAAAAGCCAGTTGCTGTAAGCCATGCCATTTCGGACCCCATCCGCTGCACCCAAGCCTCTTCGCAGCCAAGACCCCCTTTCCCGAGAGCGGGCCGCTTACATCACCAAGGCCGCACGTTCGGTCACGGTGGCCAATGTCATTGCCCCCTTGCTGTGCTACGTGGCGTTCCAAAGCGACGCCGACCCGCAACGCTTCAGGATCTGGCTGATCTACATGTTCGTGGCCACCGTGATCCGGACCTTCACCACCGGGCGTCTTGAGCACCAAGCCAGCCAAATTGGCGACCCCCAGGTCAACCTCAAGTGGGTCACCCTGGGCGTCGGCCTGATCGGTTTTGGCTGGGGCCTGGGCTGGTGGTTACTGGTGCCCGACCTGGGCATGGAAAACCGATTGCTTTACTTGTTCATCACGACAGGAGGCATGTTCAACAGCATGTTTGCCTACTGCGTGTACTGGCCTGCATTTTTCAGCTTCACGGTCCCCGTCATGGTGCCCGCCATCCTGACCGTGCTGACGCCCCGCCCGTTGTTTCACTGGACTGTCTCTGCCGGACTTTTTGCCCTGTTTTTCTACGTGGTCAAGATTTCGCGCAACTTCTCTCAATCCTACGAAGACTCCTTGCGTCTGCGCCTGCGCAACGAGAAGCTCTACCAAGAGCTGGCCACAGAACGCGACGTTTCGGTGGCTGCCAACACGGCCAAATCCAGTTTCATCGCCTCGGCCAGCCATGACCTGCGCCAGCCCATGCACGCGGTCAACATCTACCTCGACTCGTTGAAGATGGACAAGATTCCAGAAGCCGAGCAGCAAACCATCCAGAAGATCAAAAGCAGCATCACCACGCTCAACGAGATGTTCGAGTCGCTGCTCAACATCAGCAAACTCGACAGCCTGACCTACCGCCCTGTGCACCAGCCTTTTTCGCTGGACCTGCTGGGCGCCTCCCTCGAGGAAATCGCCCGCCCCCTGGCAGCACAAAAAGGTCTGGACATCCGGTTTTCAGGTGAGCAAGGGGTGGTTCGCGGCGACTTGAAGGCACTTCAACAGATCATGATGAACCTGATCGCCAACGCCATCCACTTCACCGAACAGGGCCATATCGACGTGACTTGGCGCAGCGAGCGCCACCAACTGGTCCTGAGCGTGCAGGACACCGGCCGGGGCATTGAGGCCGACGATCAGGCCAAAATTTTCAATGAGTTTTACCGCGTCGATGAAACCCGCCCCTTGCACGACGGACTGGGACTGGGACTGTCGATCGTCAAACGCTTGTGCCAGCTCATTGGCGCACTCATCACCGTGGCCTCCGAGCGCGGGCAAGGCGCCAATTTCACTGTCCACACCGCGTACCCGGTGCACCATGACGCCAGCCTCCCACTGGACAACGTCAGCCATGCGCCCCCCCCAGACAACAGCCAGTCGCTGCATGGCAAGGTGGTGGCCGTGATCGAAGACGACCCGACGGTCCGCGAAGCTTATCGGCAAACGCTGGCCAGCAAAGGGGCCATGGTGGTCGTGCTGCCCGATGATCCGCAGAACTTGCTGCGCGAGTTGGAATTGCTGGATCACCTGGATTTGATTGTCAGCGACTTCCGCTTGCGCACCACCACCGGCGACGCTTTGATTCAAACCTTGCGTGAAGCCTTCAACCGCGAAGTGCCTGCCATTTTGGTAACAGCCGACACCTCTCCGGCGCACATCGACCGCTTTGCACAAATGAACATTCCGGTACTGCACAAACCCGTCAGCTTCCAGCAGATCATCGACTCGGCCGAAAAGGCCCTGACCAGCGCCGAGCCCGACGGCAACGAACTCAAGCCGTAAGTGCGGCCGGGGCCAGCTCGGGCTGCCAAACCAGTCGATGGGCAGCGCTGAAGCACAAAAACCGTTTGTGGGTGGCACGGCCAATAGCGCAAAGACCCACACGTTCGGCCACCGCCAGACCCATTTGCGTGATGCCACTGCGCGAAGCCACCACCGCAATGCCCATGCGTGCGCACTTGATGATCATTTCGCTGGTCAGTCGGCCCGTGGTGTAGAACACCTTGCCCTGGCCTTGAACGCCGTTCATCCACATCCAGCCGGCAATCGCGTCCACCGCGTTGTGACGGCCCACGTCCTCGACAAAGAGCAAAAGCTCTTGCCCGTCAAAAAGCGCGCAGCCGTGCACCGAGCCGGAGGTTTTGTAGATCGAATCGTGCAAGCGAATGGTATTGACAATGCTGTAGAGCTGCGCTTGCAGAATCTGCGTGTCAGGCAAGGTAACGTCGTCCACATGGGCCATCAGGTCACCAAAAACGCTGCCCTGGCCGCAACCGGTGGTGACCACCCGTTCTGCGCTGCGCACCACGTTCACCTGGGCACCCGCGCGGCTCTTGACGGCGGCCACGCCGGGTTCGCCAACCTCACCCTCTCCCACCGTCCAATCCACAGTGATGGATTCGATCTGCTCGACCGAATCGATCAGGCGCTGGTTGCGCAAAAAACCCAGCACCAGAAGCTCCGGATTGCCCCCCAGAGTCATCAACGTGACCAGTTCACGCTTGTCCAGGTACACCGTCAAGGCCCGCTCTGCGGGAATGGACACATCAGAGGCTTCGCCCCATTCATTGCGCACACGCACCCGGCGCGTCAATGGCACCTGAGCTTGGGTCAGGCGGGGAACAGGCCGAGGGGCATTGAAAGAGACTGCAGACATGCGCAGAGCCTAACGTAAAAAATCCCCCACCGAATACGGCGGGGGATATCAGGCATGCTGAGACACCGCGATCACTTGCCAGCAGGTTTGGCCACAGCCACAGGTGCTGCATTTGCAGGGTCGGCCGGCTTGTAGGGGCCGGGATCTGCACAGGCAGGCGTTGACTCCTTGGGAGCAGGCTTGCCCTTGCCTGAGGTCTTGTAATAGTGGGCTGCCGTTTTTTCACGTGACTTGCACAACTGAAAGTCGGCCACTTTGTTGCCATGTGCGGTCTTGGCCGCGGCCTCAGCCGCCTTGGCCTTGGCTTCGTCGCTGGGGGCAGGCAGTTTGGCTTGCACTGCAGCAGACAAGGCCAATGAAGAAATCAGCAGGAGTATCTTTTTCATCTTCTTCTCCAAATCAGGCGCTCGTGACTGGCTTGGCCGCAGGTTCATTGCTCTGGCTGCGTCGCGCTGGAATCTTGCCCGCCTTGACATCGTTGTACCAAAGTTCATGGTGTTCCTTGGCCCAAGTTTCATCCACCTGACCGTCGCGCATGGCACTGTAGGCGCCGCGCATGCCCAGCGTGCCCATGTAGATGTGCCCCAAGAACATGGCCATCATGAGCAGCGTGGCGGTGGCATGCACCATGTGGCTGATCTGCATGGTGGCGCGCTCGTACACCAGCCCGGGCACCAGCTTGTCCAGCACCAGACCCGAAGCCACCACAACGAGGCCCAGGAAAAACACACCGCCCCAGAACAACAGTTTTTCGCCCGCATTGAAGCGGTGCGAAGGCACTTCCTGGCCCGACAGCAAACCACCGCCCTTCAGAACCCAGGTGATGTCTTCGGCGCGCGGCAGGTTGTCGCGCACAAAGGTCACGATCACGATCAACAGCGAGACGGCAAACAGGGGGCCGGCAAAGTTGTGGATATTTTTGAGGGCGTAGGTCAGCCAGCCAAACAGTGTGCTGCCCATGACAGGCAAAAGGATGAACTTGCCGAATGCCATGACCACCCCCGAGATCGCCAGCGCTGAAAACGCGATCGCGTTGGCCCAGTGCGCCGAGCGCTCGAACGGCGTGAAGCGTTCGATCTGGCGGCCGGTTTCGGCGCCGTGCAGTTCGATGGTGCCCTTGCGCCAGTAAAACAACGCAATCGCACCCAGCACGATCAGCAACAGCGAACCACCGTAGGGGATGAGATATTGGTTCCGGACCTGACGCCAGGCCTCGCCGGCATTGGTCAGCCGTGAGCCTGGGTACTGCACAAATTTCTGGATCAGGTTGCCCGCTTCTGGGGCCTGGCTCAGCGGCAGGCTGCTGTAGCCCGTCACGCCCTGCCCGACCTGGTGCCACAGGGGCGCGTTGTTGCCTGGCTGAACCTGGCCGCGCTCGGCATTGCTCTGGTCTTTGTATTTCGGATCGCTGTCGGCATCGGGCGCGATCTGGAAAATGTTGGCACTCTTGACGCCGGCTGCCGCATCGGCCGGTGGCGCACTCTGTGCCCAGGCACCGACCGAAGCCAGCAGCCAGGCGCCCATCAGGATGAAGCGGTGCATGAGCGTCTCCTCACTTGGGCGCGCGCTGGTGGTCGTTCATGCCGTAATTGGCACGGGCTTTGAGCTGGTTGGCCCAGCTGGCCTTGTCGCCAGCCGTCCAACCCGACTGGGTGAACGCGGCCACGCCGGTGCCCGCCTCGGCAGGTTTGTCAGGGCCACTGCCTGCACGGTCCTGCGGCTTTTCGCCACAGGCGGTCAGCGACAGGGCCGCCAGCACGGCAGAGAAGAGAAACATCTTGCGCATGTCAGGCTCCTTGCTTGGCGGCGGTGCCGTAGGCGGTGCCCCAGCCCCAGACTTCGGCGCCCTTGCCGCGCTGCACCACACGGCTGCGGAAGATCTCGGAGACCACATCGCCGTCACCGGCGAGCAGGGCCTTGGTCGAGCACATTTCGGCGCAGGCCGGCAGCTTGCCTTCGGCCAGGCGGTTGCGACCGTATTTGTCGAACTCGGCCTGGCTGCCGTGCTCTTCCGGGCCGCCGGCGCAGAAGGTGCACTTGTCCATCTTGCCGCGCACGCCAAAAGTGCCCTGGCTGGGGAACTGGGGCGCGCCGAAGGGGCAGGCGTAGGAGCAGTAGCCGCAGCCGATGCACACGTCCTTGTCGTGCAGCACCACGCCTTCCTCGGTCTTGTAGAAGCAGTTGACCGGACACACCGCCATGCAGGGCGCGTCCGAGCAGTGCATGCAGGCCACCGAGATGGATTTTTCGCCCGGCACA
>JACCDW010004132.1_pt1 | contig 22678 bp, 18 predicted proteins | sample 7449781 | NCBI WGS metagenome assembly JACCDW01 (sample SAMN15323449, study PRJNA562643) | freshwater metagenome | isolation source: river surface water | place: USA:Blue River Watershed | collected 2017-08-18
AAAAATTTTTAAAGATTTAATAAAAAAATTAAAAATATTTTTTTATTATAGAGATTAAATATTATAATCATGACATCTAACTTAAATAATTCAAACTCGAATATTTATAATTTCCCATTTTTAAATATACCAAAAATAAGAAATAATGAACAAAATAACGAATTAACTGTTTCAACTTCTTCCACCACTTTTACTTTTAAAAACTTTTTAGAAAATTATAAAGGTTTTGAAGAAAATAATAACTCAAAAATTAATAATGAGTTACTCGAATTTAATATTCAAAATAAAAAATATCAACCTAATCCATCAAAAAAAGCTAATAAACAAATTTCACAATTATATATTTTACCTGAATTTTATATTTTATATTCCAAATTATATTCCTCTTTCCAAGATAGACAACAATCAACCTTTGATTTTTTGGAATCCTATGATGATTTTTATAGGTTATCCCAATATACTTTTTCTCATGAAAATCCCAATATTCGCTCAATTAATGAATTATTAAGAACAAATGATGGAAAAACTAAAAATATGAATTCTGAATTATTATTTACTCAATATGAAGAAATATTAAACAATATTAAATCTTATCAAACTGATAATGATATAATATTTGATAATATTATTGAATTATTTAAAACTTTCAAAAATATTAAAGATAAAAATAAAGCATCTTTAAAAGAATTAAATAATAAAATATCATCTCTTTTTACAAAAATCAATACTTTATTAACTCAAGGTGCAAGTTCTAATTTATTTACTTCTTTAGGTTCCATGTCTAACACAAAAAATGCATTTAATTTAGGTATTAATAGTAATAATGAAAAATTAAATTCTTTAAGTTTTAATAAAATAAATGAATTTATCAAAAACTTAAAATCAGATCTAAATAATTTTGATAGTGATAAATACTTTAATCCTTCTTCTCACAATGAAGACACAGGAAAAATAAGTTCAAGAAAAAATTTATTAAATATAATTAATGAAATTGAAAAAATGTTAAAAGAAATATCTTTTACTTATTTTAAATGTTTTTATAAAAATATTAATAACGAAACTAAATCATTAGCAACATTGTATAAGGAAATTAAACTATTAACTAATCCACAACAAAATATTGATAATTTACAAATTATTAAAAACATACAAAACTCATTTAGAGAGGATAATTTAAATTATGATTCTTTAATAAATAAAATAAAAGAATATGTTTCATTAAAAAGTAAAAAAGACGAAGAATTGCAAGTTAAAATTAATAAACTAAAAGAAAGTATTCAAAAAGATTATTTGGAATTAAAGGAAAATTTAATTAGTAAAGATATTAATAAAGTCGAATCTATTTTACATCTTAAAGATGTTTTAAACAAAAATATAACTTTCTCTGCATTATCTTTACAAAATTCGGAAAAAAATGAATATATTTCATTTATAATTTTTTGGATTGATATATTAATCAAAATTAAATGTGATGAATTAAATTTAATTAAAATTTTAATGAATGATAAATCAGAAGGAGTTGATTGTCCATCTAAAGAAGTATTAAATAAAACGTCTCAAAGTAAATTAAAAAATGAAATATATCAATCATTAAATATATTAAATTCAAAATTTACAAATATATTAGAGGAAATTAAAAATAAAAAAGAAGATTTTAATTCTGATATTAAAAGTTTGGAATCTGAAAATGATTCTTTAAAAATTCAAATTGATTCTTTAGATAAAATATTAAATCAACCATCTAGTGAATATCCTAAAGGATTAAATAGTGAAATTAGTACTGTTAATAATACCATTTCACGTCTTGATGGAGAAATTAAAAGATTAGAAGATGATGAAAGACGTCTGGCAGAAAAATTTACAAAACAATTAGATCTTGAAGATAAAAAAAGACAAAGAGATGAGGAATCAACAAAATTAAAAAAATTTAAAGAAAAAAAGCAAGAAATTTTAACACAAAAATATAAGATTGAAAGTAAACGAGATGAAAATATTTCGACCATTCAAGTTTACAAAAGTATTGAACCTAATCTTAAAACTGTAGAAAATGATATTAAAAAAGATAGTAATCTTATTCGAAAGGAAAAAATTAAATCAATGGCTGAAAAAATGAATGATGTTTTTATTATTTTAGCTAGAATAGATGGATTAACTAAGAATTTTGAAGAATATGCTAAAAAATTAAAAGAAAAAAGTACTCAAAATGAACTTATACGATTTTTTCAAGATGACACATTATATAAAAAAATGAAAAATTTAGTCGATACTGATGTTATAAAAACAAAAGTTCGTGGTACAAATGTTGTTGAAAATAATCGTTCTAAAAAAGGTGTTCGTAGATATTTTCTCAGATTCAATAAAAGTGTTGAAAGTTTTAAATCAAGTACTTTACCTTTTTTAATTGAATATTATGAGGAAAAAATGAAATATCATAATGAAAAACAAAGTATTTTAGCTGCTTTTACTTTTAATGTTGGTGATTTATCAAAATTAACTGAATCAACTTATAAAAATCTTGAATCCCAAAAATTAGAACTTAACTCTCTTTTAACCAATATATCTGTAAATTCTACTTCTGTAAACTCATCTTCATCATCCTCTTCTTCATCTTCTTCTGGAAATTCTTCATCTGTATCAAGATATGGTCGAAGTGGTTACAGTGGAGGAGCTAATGAAAATGCAGGTGCAAAAAATAAGAAAAATGGTAAGAATGAAAAAAATAAAAAGAACAAAATAAATATATATTTAGAAACAATTGGAAAAAAATTGGATATTTTAAAAAATAAATATTCTTCAAATTTAAACTATCAAAATCGTATTCAAATTTTTATAAATACAATTGATTCATTTGATAAATCTTTATCTGAGAAAATTTTGAAAAAATTATATATTATCCAAAAAATGAGTAAACCTGTTTATCACTTTGTTTTTGCCCAACAAGTAAGATTTATTATTCGTCGTTTAATTAAAATTAAACAATTTATCAAAAATTTAGAAAATTCTTCTACAAATAACTCTTTCAACCTAATGAGTACTTATTATACCACAGACTTATTTTTAATGTATCTTTCTCTCAATATCGTGTTTTACAATTTTATTTGTTGTATCCATTCTAAAACATCCAAAATTAACAATTCTATGAATTATTATTAATTTATCTTTTTTTAATTAATTATTTTTTTAAGTACTACCACTTAAAGAAAATTTAGATTTTTAAAAAGTTATTATAAATAAAATGGAAAAAAATACATTAATTGTTTGTAAAAAATAATGAGTTTAATGAAAAAAAAAATGATTTATTTCATTTTTAAAAACTAAAACAATTTTAAAAATGAGTATAAAGAAAAATTAAAATATAAAATGAATAGATATAATATTCCAAATAAGATGTCAGAAAATACGATGACTACTGGCTCACTTGAACTAATTATTGGACCTATGTATGCGGGTAAAAGTACAGAATTAATCAGAATCATTAATCGGTTTAAATGTTTGAATAAAAATGTTCTTGTTATTAATCATTCGATTAACAACAGATATGGCTCATCTTCTCTTACCACTCATAATCGTGATAGTTTTGATGAATGTATTATTTTAGATAAACTTAATGACGTAAATAATGATGAGAACAAAGAACATTTTAATAAAGCAGATGTTATTGTTATTGAAGAACTTCAATTTTTTGGTGATGCTTATGATAATATTGTCGATTGGATTGATAATCGCGGAAAATGTGTTGTAGCAGCTGGTCTTGATGGTGATGCACGTAAACTTCCTTTTGGTGATGTTTTACGTCTTATTCCTCATGCTGAAAAAGTAAGAAAATTAAATGCTCTTTGCAAAAAATGTGGAGATGGTACAAAAGCTCATTTTTCAAAACGTTTAACTGCTGATGAACAAACTATTTTAGTTGGTAGTGATGATGTTTATGAAGCTGTTTGTCGAAAACATTTTTTAAACTACAATTGTTGATAAAATCTAAAATATAAAAAATAATAATTTAATTTTATAAAATTTAACTAAAAAAAATAAAAAAATTAATCAATTTTAATTTAAGTTACCTCAAATAATCTAATTTAAAATTTTTTTTATAATTAATTACTTTTTTTTTAAATTATTTTCTTTAAGTACTTAATTTAACTTAAAGAAAAAGAAAAAACTTTAACTAAATGAAAAAAAAAATGATTTATTCGTTTTTAAAAAAGTAAAATTTGAAGAAAACTAGAAAAACATATACAAAAAATGAGTAGATTTGATAAATCCCAGAAATCATTACATTCATTCTTTCCTAGTTATAGGAATGATGGATCAGAGATAAAAATCAAAAGATTCTTTTATTTAAAATGGACAAATAAGTTTAAACCTGATTTTGAGGCGACTTGGTATGATGAAAGACCTCAAGATGTTAATTTTATTCAAGAAGTAAAATGGGCAAATGTTCGTAAGTCTCATACATTTTATATTTGTGGTAATTTTCCCGATCTTGAAGAAAAGAAATTTTTTATCCCCCATGAAGCTAAATATAAAAATATTCATTTAATTAAATCACATTTACAAAAAACTATAAGAAAACAAGATGATACTTTAGCTGTACCTAGTGCAGTACATATGTTAAAAATTGAAGCAATGGATTTATTCCGAAGATTACCTATTATAATGATTGAAGATGCGAAATTACATAAATCATTTTCTACATTAATTTGGTTATTAGTAGCAGTATCATCAACAACATTTAAAATGAAAAAATATATGTATGATTATATTCTTGGAGTTATTTATGTTCTTACTAAAATAAAAAAGAAAGATGTTATTAATTATGTGTCCGAGACTGCTCGACCCAAAACAATCGACTTATTACAACATTATAATGAACTTAATGATGAACAATGTTCTCTTTTATATTCTATGCATTTAAGAATTTCATATGGAGGTATGCAAGGAGATATGGAAATGTTTGAACAATATGCTAATGTATGGTATACTAGATTTAAAAATAATTCGAATGAAAAAATAGAAACAATGGAAGTACCTCCTATATCATTTTTTTCAGTAAAACCATTAGAATTAGAACAATGGGATTTAAGTGCTATTGATTTTCATTGTCAAACTTCTTTTATTGATTTAATTAACAAAAAATATCCTGATATTGAAGCAGATGAAATTAAAAAATTAGTATGGTTTAATTCATCATCGATTAATACAAGAATACCTCACACAATATATAATCCTGAACAATGGAATCAAATAAAAGTACATGTATTAAAAACACAAAAATATTTACTTGATAAATCATATTAAATTGTTTAAATGTTTAAAAAAAAAATAAAATAAAAAAAATTTAATTAAAAATAATTCAATAATTCAATATTTATTAAAATCATTTAAAATTAATTAAATTAATTTTAAATTAATTTAATTTAATTTATCAAAAATTATTAAAAAATTAATTAATTTGATTTATATTTTTTAAAATAATAATAAAATACTGCAAAAAAGATAAGTAAAACAAGTATCCAAAAAAGTATCAATAAAAATTCATTATTTACATTAGTTTGAATTTGATTCATTTTAATTTTTTGAGTGACTGTTGTGATTTGATCATCTAATTCTTTAATTTTATTTTTATTTTCATCTAATTTTTCATCTGTTTTTATAACATTTGTTTGAATATATGTCATAAATAAATTATAATTATCTTTTAATACCTCACTAAAACTTTGTCTTTGTTCATCATATTTTTCATTAATAACCTCAGTTTCAGTTGTAGGTTCTCCAATATAAACATTTGATACTTTTTTCCATCTTTTAACATCATCTATATTCATTTGTTTTACAGCTTGTTCCCATTTTGAAGGAGTAAAAACATATAATTGATTCCTTAAATTTTCCAAAACATAACTATTTGAAAACCAAATAAAACGATAAGCTCCTAATTCACAAGCTTTTTGTTTTGCTTCTTCTAATAAATAAAATTTACCTTGAACTTGAATACCATATTGACGAATATCATTCTCTTCAACAAAATCTCCAAAAGGATTTTTGTGTTCATGAATTTTCCAAACACATGATTTTTCAGAACCAGATTGAAAATATTCATATTTATTAAATTCTATCATAGAACGAGCATCATCATCATTTAATTCTTGTCCAGTATTCATTTTATATTTAATTTTTAATTTTTTCATTCGAATATTATTTAATTCTTCTTCTTTATCATCCAACATTTTATTATAATCTTGAACTTCATCTTCTTTCTTTTTTTGCATTAACTGTTTATAAACATCTATATCCGAAACAATTCTTGGTACTTTATAAACAGGTTGAACACAATCCTCCGGTTTTACATTTTTATCCAATAAATCTAAATATTTAATATTATCAGGATTTGAATTATCAGTGTCAAAATATGCTGCAGTACATTTTGATTGAAAACGATCATCTTTAATATTTACAGGACATTTAAGTTCAATTTTTATTTTATCAATATCTTTTGAATGAAAAGGTATATTCATTTTATTTTGTAAATCTTCATTTTCACAAGAATATTCAACTTCTAATGAAAATTTACCTCCACAAATTGTTTCATTACTTTTTACAAAAGATTTAAATGCTGCATTAGGTGTTAATACACAATTTTTTTGGTTATTTGTACACTTCATTGTAAAAAAATCTTTTGAAGGCATTGCCATCAAAACTTCTTTATCACATTTTAAATAAATATTAATAGTATTTGGGTCAACAAAAGAATTTTTTTTATTTTTATAAACCATAAAATTATAATGAAAACCATTTTTATTTTTTTGTCTTCTTACAAAATCAATACAACTTTTCATAGATTTATGATCTTCTTTTGAATCTGATTTTATTTTATCAAATTCATTATATTTGGAAGTATTTAAACAACCCATATATAATAATTTTTTATCATTAGGTATACATTTATGTTTTAATTTTTTATCATCAAAAGCACAAAATTGTTTTTCTAAACAATCATTATCCAAATTACAGATTCTTACTTGAACTGTTTGAGGATCTTTAGGATTAGGAAAATTCATCATATTTATTAATATTAACTACTCTATTTATAGATTATATTTTATTTTCTTTTTTTTTATTCATTCTAATTATCCTTTTTGTATTTTCAATTTAAAAAATCTTTATAATTTGAACAATTTTTATATTTTTTTTTTATATATTTTTTAGAAAAATATATATATATTAAAAATTTTATTTATTTATTTATTTTTATTTTTTTCATTTATAATCCACTAGTATAAACATTATTTCTTATTAAAGGAGCTTTTTTAGCACCAATTTCGGTATTACCAAATATATTTACATCTTCATTTTCTTCTTCAGCCATTATATCTTTTATTCCAAATGTTCTGTTTTTAAAAGTCTCTCTACTTCTTGTTTCTGGGAAATCACTATAATTTCTACTATAATCAACATATTCAATTTTATCTTTATATACTCCTGAATTAGCACGAGTATTAGGAGGGAATAATAATTGATTTGGTGATGAACCATCTTGATAATATATACCAGAAACAGCTCCAACAGTTTGATATTCTTCTTCTTCTCCTGTAAATACTTGTAAACCAGATGTGTCTGTAGTAGTTATTGTTTCTCCAACGGGACAAGAGCAATTATTTTGAACCCATGTTTTATATCCATCTTCTCTTAATTTATCTAATTTAGCATTAACTTCATCAGTTTTCTTTTGAATTTCTGAACCAATTCCAGCTAAGAAATTAAAAGATATAATATTATTTAATGAATCTTGTAAATATAATACATTATAGATATAAAAGATTACTAATATATAAATAACTATTAATAATATTCCAATACTTTTTAATAGATTAGGATTCATTGTATTTTTACCATATAAATAAATAACTAAAAATAATAAAGTACCAAATAATATAGAGGCAGATAATGCTCGAATACAAGTTTCATAATTAGAAGATTGAACCATATTATCTTCAATCAAACGTTCTTTTGAGAAAATATTTGTTTGTAATTTTTGTAATTCAACTAATTGCTTGTTTAAATCTTTATTTTCTAATTGTAATAACTCTTGCTGTTTTAATTGAAATTCTCTTTCTAAATTTTTACCTTCTAATTCACTATTCATCCTAGTAATTTCTGACAAAGTATTTTGATTAATATTGTTTGTATCAATATTTGGATTAATATATTCTCCATTATTTAAAAAATGTTCTTGATAATTTGTGAATTTTTCAAATTTTAAAGCATCTAAATTAATATTTAAATTTTTACCAAAATTCTTTAATTTGTTTAAATTTGGTTTATAAACTTTATCTAATCTTTTTTTTGATATACTTGGATACATTTTTAATTATACTTCTAATTAAAAATAAGATATTTTATAAAAAATTTATCACTTATTTATATCAATTAATTTTCTTATTTTTTTATTTATTTAAACAACTTTTACACAATTTGATTGTAAATATGTACTAAAATTTGAATTATTTGGATCCATATTTAAATCTATGGTCTCATTATTACCCGCTGAACAAATATATTTTCCTTTTTCTTTGTATCCACTCATTTCTTTACAAGGTATAGTTGTAAATAATTTACTCTTACCATTCATTGGTATACCATTAAAATTGGGGGAATCAGAAGGAACTCCATATTCACATTGATAATAAGTTGCTCCATTTTTAGAAATACCTCCAAAGAAAGGTTTGGGTTTTGCATTATAATCATTATAATCTGGATAAGGATTATTTACGGATCTATCACCGTTTAACCAAACATTTTCAGAGGATTGTCTATCTAAAACAGGAATAGGTAAATTTTGAATTGGTTGATTTTCATTTTCTTCTTCTTCTTGTGCGGGACAACCAGTTGGACATTGATAATTCATAGATTCTCCAACTAATTCACCGAATTTCTTTCTAAGTTCATAACCAACAGCTAATGAATATTTATTGAGTTGGTCAGAAGGTTCACGAATAATATAGAAATAAATATAAAATAAATAAATTAAAAATAAGAAAACAGAAATAATCATTAATATTCTACTTTGTAATTTACCCATTGCATTTAAAGTAAAAAGAATAAAATAAATAATAACTAAAAAAACAGTAGTAGATAATACATTGATAGTTTTATCTTTTTTATAAGCTGAATCAAGATTTTGTTGTATTAATTGTTCTTTATTCATAATTCCTTTATTTAATAATCCAGAAGTATTATAATTAGATTGAAAATTTTGATCATATTTTAATAATAAACGATTTGTGATATCATTTAATGTTGAAGATGAATTTGTTAATGACATAATATTATATCTCTATTTTAAAGATATATATTTTTAATAAAAAAATAAAATCTAAAATTTATTTGTAAATATTTTAATTATTTTCTTTAAATTTATTTATTTGAACCCTTTGATTGTTTTGAAAAGAAAACATAAGTTGTTAAAGTTATTATTAAAATTAATAAAATAACAGCTAATAAAGTATAAATAATTTTTTTCTTATACATGTTTCTTTCTTCAGCTAATTGTAACATTCTTGAACGAGTTAAAACAAGTTGAGTTTTTTCAGCTATTTCAGCTTCTTGTTCTTTTTGTCTTAATTGTTTTTGTGCAAGAACCAAATTTTTAGCATCATATGTATTTGATATATTATCATCTAAAGAAGCAATTGTGTTATTAATATTTGTGGTATAAGCAGATATTTGTCCTAAATCTAATCCAGTAGACATTATGAATATTTTTCTAATATTAATAATGATTTTATTTTAAAAAAAATATTTTTAGTAAAATTTAATATAAATGATAAAAATAATTAAAATTAATAAAATTAAAATACTTAAAACTTGAGTCATATTTATTTTTCTGTTTTCAAAATTTTCTTTATTTTCAAAACCTTCTCTTGAAGAACTATTAATTTGATCACTACCTATAAATTGTAAATTTGCCATTTCAGGAAGTTTATTTCTAGCAATTGAACCTTCTGCTGTAGATCTAAATAAATCTTTTAATTTACTTATTCTTGCATTAGTATTTGTATTATAACTATAAAATTTATCATCAAATCTACTTAATTCTTTTTCGGTTTCAAAATATCCTTGAATATTTTTTAAATAATTTACAAAATTATTTTGATATTTATCCATAGATTTACTAGATATAACATTTCCTATTTTATTATTATTAACTCTTTCTGATTTATTTATTAAAACTCCTTTACCAATTTGATTTACTTGATTCCAAGCACATTGAGCATTCATATCAATATAGTTGTTTGATTTATTATTTTTTATACCATTAAAACAATTTCTTACATCAAGACGATTATCTCCATAAAAATTTTGAAACCTTTTATTAATACAATGTTTTTGAACATTTTTTTTTTGTGTATTATTTAAATTTTTATAACTATATTTTAAATCTGTCTTTATACCACTTTCATATGGACGTTGATTAGTATTAATTGATGAAGGATATCCCTTAAATGTCATACAATCTTTATTACTTCTATTATAAGTATATGAAGTACAAGCAGGATTTATATTACATTTTGTTTTACAATCCATCAAAGTATTTTCTTTAGTTGTTGGAAAAGAATCAATTTTATTAAAAGTTGAATTATCAAAATTTCTATAATTTTGATATGGACAGAATATATCATAATACATATCATTATTAAAATTATTTGAACCTAATGCATAAACTATAGGTTTGGGAGGTGAAGGTTTCTTCTTTTTTTTGATTCCTAATATTTTATTTTGTGTTCTAGCTAGTTTTTGTTGATTTTTTTTACCAATAATAGCTGCAGTTGATTTTTTAACTAAATTACTTAATCCTTTATTTAATTTTTCAGTATTTTTTTTACCAAGAATAGCAACTTGAACTTTTTTAACAGATTTTCCTATTTTTTTAAAAAAATTGGGTTTAAAAGTATCATTATCAATATCATTAAGTTCACCTTCAAAATTTTCAATTTGAATATCATTATTTATACTTTCAAAATTTTCATAATTCATTTAATATTAAATTATCTCTAAAATAAATAAATAATTTTTTTATATATATTTTTCAATTTAAAATAAATTTTTTATTTTTATATATTTATAAAAATAATAGAAAATGGAATCAAATAAAAAAGATATTATTATATTTTTCTTAAATAAACTTCTTGATAATTATAAAAAAGATCCTTCTAAAAAATTTCAAACAAAGGCTTTAATAAATGGTATTCAATCTCTTCAAAATTTTAATGGTCAAATTATAAATGGAAGTCAATTACAAAAAGATGTAAAAGGAATTGGTAAAGGTCTTAGTGACAGAATTGATGAGATTTTAAATACTGGTTCTCTTAAAGAATGTTTGATTATGAATAATAAAAATGATATATGTGAATCTTTTAAAAGTATCACTGGTGTAGGAGATAAAAGAGCAGAAGAATGGTATGATTTAGGATATAGAACATTAGAAGATATATTTGAAGCAATTAATTCTAAAAAAATATCAAGTACTCATCATATTGATTTAGGTATAAAATATTATAATGATTTAAAAGAAAGAATTCCTAGAAAAGAGATAGATAAAGCAAAAAAAATAATAGAGAAAACATTAAAAAAAATAGATAAAGATTTAATTTTTGAAATTTGTGGAAGTTATAGAAGAGGACTTGAATCTTCTGGTGATATGGATGTTATCATAAGTAATCCAAAATATATTCATAATATACAAGAACAAAATTATTTAAAAAAAGTAGTAGAAAAATTAACTGAAGATGGATTTATAATTGACCATCTTACAGAAAAAGGAGATAAAAAATATATGGGATTCTGTAAGATCCCTGAAACACAATATAAAAAAGCAAGAAGAATTGATATTCGTGTTTTTGATTATGAAAATTATTGGTGTGGAATTCTTTATTTTACAGGCAATAAAGAATTTAATATAAAAATAAGAAATAAAGCAATTGAATTAGGTTATTCTTTAAATGAATATGGATTAACAAATAAAAATACAAATGAAAAAATATTTTTGGAAAATGAAAATCAAATATTTGAACTATTAAAACTACCTTATTCAAGTCCAATTGAAAGAAATATTAAATAAATTATTTTTTTTAAAAAAACATAAATTCTTTTAAATCCATATGATTAAAATATTTAATCATTAATAAAATAAGTATAACAACTACTATAACCATAATAAATCTTCCTAACTTGTTTTTATGTTCATTTTCAAATTTTTCTTTAACTTCATTTGAAAAATTATCAACAACCATTGATTTTATATAAGGACAATTGGTACAATAAGGACAATTATTTGAACATTTGCAACCTACACCATAAGGACATTGTTTACAGAAAGGACAGCCACCTTTATGAGGACAAAACATTTTTTGAAAATTATCAGGTTTATTAAATTCATCAATACTATCAGATGGTTGATTAAAAATAATTGAATTTTTACCATTGATAAGGTCATCGTTTTCAAAATGTTCAGTGGGATTTTCATAATCTGACCATGATTTATCAACTCCAGAATCAAACATTGTGATATTTGGCATCTTTCCTAATTTAATATCAGTATTATATTCTGGATAAGGAACATTTTTTGGAAAATCACTAATAATTGGATCATTTGTACATTCTCTCTTATTCATTTTTTCTTCATATTCTTGTACATTTAAAGGTCTCATTGGATTCATAACTTTATAAGGGAATACATAAGTAGGTAAACCATTTTCTGTAAATCTTTGCGGTTCCATGTAAGTTTGATAATTTTTATCTTGTTGTATTTGCCAATCAGGTTGGGGATAAAATGTATTTTTATCAAAAATAACTTCAGGTTGTTGCATTTGGAAGTCACTGGGATAAATATTACGAGGTTCAGGAATTTTTACAAAAGGAATAGTTGGTTTAGGTTCATCTTTGTTTCCAAAAAATTCACCATCTGCATTTTGGACAGGAGGAACAACTTTATAAATCTTTTTTTTCTTAAATTGTTTACTTTGTGGAGGAAGTTGTTTATAATCTTGACCAAATAAATTACCTCTTGCAAAATTTGAATTATCACTTCCTCCTGCATCATTACATACTAATCCCACTATTCCTTGACCATTATCTGTTGTTAAATAACAAGCATCTTTAGTATAAGGTAAAGGATTAGTAAAAGGACATTCAGGTCCTTGATAAGGAACATTTATTTGTTGTGAACGAGGAGCAGGAGGTAATTCATTGCAATATTGTACTTTATCATATTTAATATTAGGATAAGGCATTAAAGGCATTGGATTTCCTGATTTACCATAATTAACACCTTCAGGAGCTGATGGAGCAACACTGCCTTGAATAGGAACAGGAAGAATATTGGAATGAGTATCTGATATGTCATCATAAGAATATTTTAATTTTTGTTCATTATATCTAGGATTTAAATCTGGATTTATGACTTTAGGCATATTTTTCTTTACTTCTATTAACTATTTATATAAAAAAATTAATATTTAATTGAATAAAAAATATTAATTTTATAAAAAAAATTTTATTATTTATTATTTATTTGATTAAAATATTTATTAGATAAAAAAAAATTAAATTTTAATATGATATTTAAAAAGAACATTTGTTCTTTTCTTATTTAACTAAACGATAATAATAAGTAAAACCTGAAACATTTGATACTCTTTCAATTTTACAAATTTGTCCATTCTTCATACCATAATATTTTGCTACAGGATCAGTTTTTAAAATACGAGGTAAATCATTTTTATTAAATCTTAATTCGTTCTCTTCATCAACTGTTAAAACAGAATGTTTAGGAACTAATACATGATGAGTAATATTAAATACTAAATTTTCTTGTAAAAAAATCTCTACATTTTTGTAATTTGGCTTTTGTAACTCTTTAGTCACCATTGCATTTTCTTTCTCCTTTAAAATTAAAATAACCATAATATTATCATCTTGATATTTTTCAATAATTTTTGTCATTAAATCCTTTAAATTATTTTTACTAAAACTTTTACCATAATAAAAATGTATATAAACTTTCTTATTTTTTTCTACATCATTAACATAAATATCAATATTGTTTTCATCATATTGAACTTTAAACTGTTCAAAAGTAATATTTAATTCAAGAGGAATATTAATACCTCTATCATGAATCATCTCTAAAGCAGTTTTACGTACTTTAAATAATCTGTCTTGTTCTTGAAAATCCATTTTTAGTTTTCTTTTTATATCTAATTATTTAATTTATTTTAAATCCGAAAAAAAATCATTTTTTTTTTCATTTAATTAAAGAAAAATATTTTTTCTTTTATGATTTTTCTTCTTTTTATATTTTTTATTTTTTTTCTATTTTATTTAATCTTCATAAAGCTTAAAATAAATAAAAATCAGTTTAGTTTATTTAAAAAATACCGAAAATATATAACAGAAAAATGAATATTGATACTGAAAATAAATCTAATATTTTACAAATTCAAGTTTATGATAGTTTTACAATTGATTTTAATAAATATCCACGCAAAAATACTCCAAAATATGAAACAGATGTTGTAATGATTCATTTTTTAATGCATCAAGATTATTTAGAAAAAGTAGCAAAATCATATACAACAGCTATTCAATTTTATAATGAATGTAAAGAATATTATTTTATGTTAAAATCCTTAGATGGTAAAAATAGTAAAAGATATTCGGCTCAAGAATTAATGTTTATTATTAATCAGATAAAAATATTTTCAAGTAAAAATCCAGACATTTATTCTATACAAAAATATATAAGAAATTTTCATCCTCTTGATCAATTATATTATATACTTATCAAAAATAAAGAATTTTATTTAGAATTATTCAGAAACATGACTGATGCTAAATTTGCTTTTTTTGAAAGAAGAGAAATTAATTATAAATTTTTTATACCATTTGATTTTTATGGAGATATTAAATCTATGAATTCAAATAAAGGACAAGTTTATACAGCTTTAGAACTATTAGAAATAAATGCATATGTTCAATTTTTAGTTAAAAAAAAGATTATAAAAAACTTACCAGAACCTCTTCTTGTTCGTAATTATTTTGATATTGACAAACATATAAAACCTAAAGATATTAAACCAAATAAAAACTTAAAAAATGAAATAAAAAATAAAAACAAAACTATTATTCAAGAAAATAATAAACAAAATTTAAATAACTCTTTTCCTACTTCACTAAATCAAAATATTTTACAAATAAAACAACCATTTGAATCAAAAAAACAAACTAATTATATCGATCAAGAATATTTAGATGATTTACAAAGAATTATTAATGAATCAGAAAAAGAAATAGAAAATAATGATAATGATGATTATAATGATGATTATAATGATAATTTAAATGAAATCTATGAAAAAAATAATGATTATAATAATGAAAATAAAATGAATTATTCTGATACAAATTTAAATAATCAACATCAAATTAATATAGAAAATATTTTGGAAAATCAAATAAATGGTAATGAACAATATATACAAGATAATTATTATGATAATAACTATGAAGATAATATGATAAGAGAAAAAGAAGATAAAACAAGAAGAATGGAAAACAGAAAAGAAAAAAATAAAAATAAAGGAGAAAAAAAATACAAAAAAGATTTAAATTCAACAAAAAATGAAGAAAATTTTAATGAATTGACAGAAAACAACAATTTTTCTTTTAAGGAAAAACATATTTCATTAAATTCAAATAATGATATTAAAACAATTTATTTTTCATAATTTATTTAAATTTTTTAAATATAATTTTTTTATAAAAAAATATATTCTATTTTTAGTAGAATATAACAAAATGAGTACAACTGATTTATTAAATGGTCCTGTTGATTCAAACTTAACCTATAATATCAAAAACAATTGCAGTATCTTCAATGTTATCGGAAATACAACTGATAAAATCAATTATTATAGATCTGCTTTATTAGCAATTGCTTGGAATGCTCCCAATTTCCTTAATATAGTATTAGATTTTAGAAATTTATCTCGTTCTTATTACAATCAATCTCCTAAACGTTTCTGTTCAAGTGTTAAATTTGACGCAGTTCAATATTTCCAAGGTAAATATGCAACTGTTTATCTTCCTCAACCTGGTGGTATGATTCCTAACTCGATTCCCTATGTCGAATATAATGGAACTACAAAGATTAATATGTTACGCATTTTAGGTCCTAACTCTCTTCCTGTATGTTGGTCAAATGTTGTATATAATAATGGTAAATGCAAAAATGATGCTACTTTTGATCCTTCAGTTTTAAGTGATAATGAAAAAGTTTTATATTATTATATTAAACATGCTGACTTCTTTACTAAAATGTTAGATATTATGACTCGTTCTTTCTTCTATTGGAGTGAATTTATTTATTTTAATTATACTGCCGTTTTCCCTGCTGATTTATATCCAGGTAATAAAGATGATAGAACTATTCTTTTAACAGGTGAATTCCTTAAAGCAGTTTATTCTCAATATTTAAGAGAAAGTCGATATGGTAATCCTTATGGTTATAAATTACCTTGTCCAAGAGTAATTAATCCTACATATGTTCTTCCAGTTATTAACAAATCAAAAGCTCAATTAGTCAAATATATTAATGGTAATACTGATTCTTTCCCTATTTAAATAATTTTAAAACTCATATTTTTTTTTATAAAATTTATCAATAAAAATAAATTTTAAAAACTTTACCTTAAAAATCAAGTTTAAAAAAATAAAAAAAATTTATATAAAAATACAGAATATTATATCAAATATTTAAAATGAAAAAAAAAATTATTGTCATTGGTGATGTTATGATAGATAGATATTTATATGCAGAAGTCAACAGAATTTGTCCTGAAGCACCTATTCCGATATCAAATATTAAAAAAATAGAAAATAAATTAGGAGGAGCTGGAAATTTAGTTTTAAATATTAAAAATTTATTAGATGAACCAAATCAAATAATATTAATTAGTGTTTTAGGAAATGATAATGAATCAATAATTATTGAAGAATTATGTGTTAAGAATAATATTCAAACATTTTTTATTAAAGATGTGACTAGAAAAACAACTATTAAAAATAGAATTTATTCGAATGATCATATGATTAATAGGTTTGATATTGAAGATACTCATGAAATCTCTTTTTCAATTCAAACTCAAATTTTGGAATTTATGAATAAAAAATTATTAGATAAAATTGAATATGTTGTTATATCTGATTATAATAAAGGTGTTATAACTGATTTTTTTTGTTTTAATTTATTAAATTATTGTGAAAGTCAACAAATATTAACTTTTGTCGATCCAAAAGTGTCAAATTATGAAAGATATAAAAATTGTTATCTTATTAAACCCAATTTATCCGAAGCTAAAAATATGTATTCTTTTTTAATCAATAAATTAAATCAAAATAAAAATGATCTTTCTTTGAATAATTTTTATAATAGTAACGAATATGAAAAAAATAATATTAATATTATCTTAAATGATTTATATCAAAATTTAAATTGTAAATATATTGTTTGTACTTGTGGAAAAGATGGAATGATATTTTATACAAATTTAAGTAAATCAGAAATTAAACATCAGAACCCAGATAATATATTTGCAAAAGATGTGACTGGTTCAGGAGATGTTGTATTTGCTGTTTTAATTAGTCAATTTTATAAAACAAAAAATTTATATGAATCAGTTTTATGTGCAAATTATATAGGAGGTTTATCTGTACAAACAATTGGAACTTATTTATGTAATAAAGAGGATATTGAAAGTTATTATAAAGTAGGGCAGTGCTTAGAAGATGAACCTTTAAAATTAAATAATAAAACAATTCAATATCGAAATAATGATAATCTTATTTTTAATTTTGTTATAAATCAAATTAAAAAAAATAAAAAAAAAAATAATTTTTACAAATGGTTGTTTTGATATTTTACATTTGGGACATTTAGAACTTTTAAAATATTGTAAATCTTTAGGAGATTATTTGATAGTTGGTTTAAATTCTGATTCTTCAATCAAAAAATTAAAAGGACAGAATCGACCTATTCATAATCAAGATTATCGTTCTAAATTTTTATCTTTTTTTGATTTTGTTGATTTAATTATAATTTTTGATGAAGATACACCTTCTAAATTATTAGAAAAAATAAAACCTAATATTTTAGTAAAAGGTGGAGATTATACTTTAGACAAAATTATTGGTAAAGAATTTGTCGAAGAAGTAAAAATATTTAATACTATTGAAAATTATTCTTCCACTAATATTATATCTTCTATTAACTCTCGTTCTTAATTATATTTATTTTTTATTATTATTTAAATATTATAAATAAATAATATTAAAAAAAAATTATTTAAAATATATTTAATCTGAATCATATTCTAATTCAATATCTGATTCCGCTCTAGCATAAAAATAATTATTGCATGATTCATTATCTGTTTTATTTTTTTTTGTACATGATTCTTCAATAATAACCTTGTTAGTACATCTTTTTTTTTTACTAATTTTTCTTTCCGCTTCTTTATAAACTATTTTTTCACAATGTTCCTCAACATGTTTACAATTTTTTGGTACATATCTTGAATAAGTAAATCCAGGACAAGTACATGTTCTATTCTCTTTATCAACTTTATATATCTCATTTGAATTTTTACTTTTAATTTTTATAATATTTGTTGATCTCATCTTTAAATTATCTTCATCACTATAATCACTATCATCGGTATCACTATATTCTGATTCATTATCTCTATCATCGTCACTAAATTCTTTTTCATATTCTTTAAATTCTTCATTGTTTGTAATAAAATTATTATTATTTTTTTTTGATTCAAATTCTAAATGATTCAAGAATACCTTGTTCAACTTAAAAATATCATATGAAGCTTTAAGTTTATTTTCCAAATTATTCGTTCTCTCAACTATTTTTTTTACATAATTATTTGAATAATTTATTTTAATTTTTTTATGTTGATCGAAAATAATATAACCTAAATACTCCATTCTTTTTATTATTTTACTTATTTCATGAATTTCTGTCAATCTTTCATATTGATCAATACCTTTTTCAAAATATAAATTTTTACATAAATATTCAATTATAAATTCTTTCATTGATAAATTATGATTATCATGATTTATCAAAAAATGTATAATATCCTCACGGATTGTGAAAAATTTTCCACTCATCTTGTATTTATAATTTTTATAAAATATTTCTTTAAGTATAATTTTTAAATAATTATTAAATAACTTTAATAAAATCGTTTAAATTTAACTTAAAAAAACTTTTGAAAAAGAAGATTATAATGGAACTTAATTTGAAGATGGACAAAAAATGGATTATTATATCAATTGTAATTATTATAGTTGTTATTATAGGTTATTTTATTTATAAATATTTTATTAAAAAACCAGAGAATAAATCAGAACAAATAAAAAATGAAAGTGAAAATTCATTAGAGAAAAAAGAAGATTTTACAAATTCAATTATTGGAAAAGACCCTCCTATTAAAAAATCACATAATTTAAATGATACTTCAAATTATGTATATTTTGATATTCAAATTGGAGATGAAAAACAAGGAAAAATTATTATGCAATTATTTGATGATGAAGTACCCAAAACTTGTATGAATTTTAGATCTTTATGTTGTAAAAATATATTAAATAATAGTTCTAAACCTTCTTTTGCTGGTACTAAATTCCATCGTGTTATTCCTCAATTTATGATTCAAGGAGGTGATATTACTAGAGGAGATGGAACAGGTGGATATAGTATTTATGGTGAAAAGTTTGATGATGAAAGTTTTGAATTAAAACATAATCAACCTGGTTTACTTTCAATGGCAAATGCAGGTCCTAATACCAATAATTCCCAATTCTTTATTACAACTGAAGCAACACCATGGTTAGATAATAAACATGTTGTTTTTGGTATTGTTTCACAAGGATTTGATATAGTACGTAAAATAGAAAATATTAAACGTGATTCGGAAAATGATTGTCCTATTATACCTTGTAAAATAATCGATTCTGGATTAATGTCAAAGGAAGATTATGATAAATTATATCCAATGGATCTAGGTGATAGTGACGACGAAGGAAAATAAAAAAATGATTAAATAAAAAATTAAAAATCAATTTATTAAGTAATAAATTAAATAATCTTAAAAAAGGATAACGTAAGACGTATATTTACGTTGTTCTTGTGTCTCCTTATACAATAAATAATTTTTTTGTTTTAGTCTCTTTTGTGGAAAAATAGACAAAAATGGAAGAGTATTCGCGAAATTCAATGAAATCTATTAATAAGGAACTATGGGATGATCATGCACATTATGGATTTTTGTTACCAAATTTAATATATCGTCAAAAAGATGATTCATATTACTTTAAATGTAAAAAATATATTCGTGTATTTGAAGATATTGTATATGAAGCAAAATTAAATATCTATCAAACATTTGGTAGTCTAAAAATTCGTGTTAAAGAAGGTGATATTTTTAAAAATTATACTGTCTTTTATCAAATGTGTAGAGAAGAAAGACATGACGGAATAATATGTATAGTTGGAATAAATAATGATTTATTCTTAAATAAAGAAGAGTTAAAAGTATTGGGAAAATGTTTGGAAATGCATATTTTAAGAATAAATTTTGAAAATAATTATACTTCAAATATATATAATATTCATAATATCTTGAAAAAAATAAAAGAAGAAAATAATAGTATTTCAAATGAATATTTTGAAGATATGAATTATGTGATAAGTATGAAAATGCAAGATAGAATTAACTTAATTGATTCTATCAAAAACAAAAAATTATTAATTTAATGAATTTTTTTAATTTTAAAATTCAACAATTTTTTATAATAAACTTTTAAATTATTATTTATTTTTTATTTAATTTATTTTTTTTTAAATATATACCTTTATATTAGAAGATTAAATAATGAACTTTTTACAGGATAAAACTTTATATTATTCTCTTTTATTATTTGCTAATTTTTTAATATGTTTTTCTTTAATTCCTCTAGTTTATGAAACAACTATGTTAAAAATGACTATTAATATACCTTTTTTCACTTTAGTATGTTTTGCTGTTGCATTCTTTATTTTTATGATAGTTTCATTATTAAGATATTATTGGGTACATCTTTTTATTTATTCTATTGCTTTTATATCCGTTATAATTTTATTTGTTAACAAAATGCAATTTGATAAAAATAATACAAATATTCGCAAAAAAGTTATAGAATTTGTTTATAAAAAGAAAGAGGTATGTCAAGAAGAAGAAGATGATGATAATTAAAAATTATGTGATTATTTTTTTTAATATAAATTGATATAAATTATATTCACCAAAAATGATATATTTTTTTTTTATAATTAATGAAGAATTTATTTTTATATAATAATTTTTTATTGTTAATAATTCTTCATTAAATTCAATTAAATTTTTTAAATTTCCAATTGGTAATTTTGTTATTTTTTTTATTTGTTTACGAATAAAATTTTTTTTTTTAACATTATTTTCTTGTTGATTACATATACCATGATACAAATAAATTAATCCTTCATTTTTTAATAATACATATATTTTTTTTAATAAATTCATTAAATTATTATCGTATATAGAAGAGTGATGTATCATAATATAATCATAATGATTATGAGGTAAAATATTATCTAACATAAATGGATTTTCACAAATAATATTTATATTTTTTTCGTTTTCTTCATTTTTTATATCATTTAAGAGTTTATTTTTAAATTCTATATCTTCCATATGTAAGGTTATTTTTAAATTATATTTTTTTATAACATTTTGAAAAACATGAAAAGGATTAAAGGTACAATTATTTAATATTAAAATATTTTTATTTTTATATTTTTTATATAAAATATCATTTTCATCATTAAATTCATTTAATTCAATTATATTTTTAATATTAGTATTTTTTGTTTCATTTATTTTATTTTTTAGTTTATCCTCTTTTTCTTTTTTCGTATTTTTTTCGATATTTTGAAAAGTATCTAAAAATTTATCTTTATTTTTAAAATATTCTTGTGAATATTTATTTTCAGATTTTATGTTATTTATTATTTTATTATCTTCTTTATTGGTATTATGTATCAAAAGATGATTTTGTAAATCATTATTATCTTCTTCTGTTTCATTATTAATACTATTAATATCATCATCAATATCTCCATCATTATCGTCAATATTATATTTTTTTTTTAATTTTTTTGAATTACTAATATTTTTTTGTATATTATTTTTTTTTTCATAAAATGTCTTATTAGTTTCTTTATTATGATAAATTGAAGAATTAGTATTTGAATCAAGTTTTTCTAAATTTTCATTTTCTTTATTTCGATTTTTAAAAGTTGAAAATATAAATTTTCTAAAAGAAAATCTTTTACTTTCTTCTTTCTCTTCTTTTTCTTCTTCATTTTCAATATTTTTATTTAAATAAATATTTTGTTTATCATTATTATCATTATTATTTGAATCACTTTTACTTTCAGAATTAGTATCAGAATCAAAAGTATCATCAGATAAAGAACTAATATCATCTAAATCAAAATCGTGTTTTAAAAAATCATTATCATTTTGAGAAA